>Ga0126342_10006126_pt1 | contig 21257 bp, 22 predicted proteins | sample Cyp1metagenome_FD_92528 | JGI IMG/M metagenome (GOLD analysis project Ga0126342, IMG submission 92528) | Coral microbial communities from Lord Howe Island, Old Settlement Bay, Australia - Cyphastrea 1 metagenome | ecosystem: Host-associated > Invertebrates > Cnidaria > Coral ...
CAACATGTGGGGTTGAACTCCCCTGATTTCATTTTTGCATTTTGGGGGTCAGTAGCCTGGGTACCTATGATTTAATTTTATTTTTCAGGGGTTCAACCCCATCTGGGTGCACCACAAGGGGATTGTGAAGATGTAGATCTGCAGGTGTGAGGGTGTGAAGATGTAGATCTGCAGGTGTGAGGGTGTGAAGATCTAGATCTGCAGATGTGAAGGTGTGAAGATGTAGATCTGAAGATGTAGATCTGCAGATGTGAGGGTGTGAAGATGTAGATCTGCAGGTGTGAAGGTGTGAAGATGTAGATCGGCAGATGTGAGGGTGTGAAGATGTAGATCTGCAGGTGTGAGGGTGTGAAGATCTAGATCTGCAGGTGTGAGGGTGTGAAGATGTAGATCTGCAGATATGAGGGTGTGAAGATGTAGATCTGCAGATGTGAGGGTGAGAAGATGTAGATCTGCAGATGTGAAGGTGTGAAGATGTGGATCTGGAGGTGTGAAGGTGTGAAGATGTAGATCAGCAGATGTGAAGGTGTGAAGATGTAGTATAAATTCTGCGGTTTTACGAAGAACCCTTCGCAGGCGCTCTCGGGAAAAACGCAGCAGCGTAGCGTGTCGCGCAGCATTTGTGTCAGCGCAAGAAACGTCACAAAAGGAAGTTTAAACGTATACATCATGTCGCGTATGTGCAAGCGCAGGTGAAACATGACAACGCTGCAGACTATACACGCGGCCTGTGTGCCAGCGAAGAAGAAATGACACAACGTACATCAAGAAGAGCGTCTGCATCCAACAAGGCTGCACCATCGACCCCATGATCAGTGTAGGCAGATACTAGAAGTCCTTGCAACTTTGAATTGAGCGCGTTCCGCTTCCAGTCCTTCGACAAAATCATGCCAAAACAGTCAGGCAGCACTTCCGTTGATTAGAATTTTGATTCTTGGCCCAAGTTAACCAATGGAGGGAGGATCTGCAAATAAACCCTTGGCGCATGTCGCCCGGGACAAGCAAACGCATTGTAGCAACATGCGCGTGATTGCGTGTGTGTGCTTGGCATGACGTGCTTTGTGCTGTCCCTTTTTTGAAGTCCTTATTCAATAGTTTGTGTCCGGTATAAGTGGATTGGCAGCTGCAAGCTGAATTCGTCTCAAGACACGTGCAAAAGTTCAATTGTGTTCCTAAATGCACATCATTTGTCCACGTACAAGAATTGATTTGAGCTCCAGGGGTGACAAGAGGTCACGTGCATACAGCTAAAATTTTGACAGAACTCTTAAGAACTCAGTTTCCACATGTTTCGACGCTATGGCTGTGTTGGAAAAATATACCTGAAGTTGGACAGAATCCTGTAGACAGTGGCCAGTTGACCTAGAAAAATCATGAAAAATCAGATGTTTGCCAGCCTTGCCCTTGAAAGGAAAGTACCGCATTACAAGATTCGGATCAGAAGAGCTTTCAGCCGGGCCAGAATGCTGCATGCGCACCATCATACACACCACCTTCACAATGGACCCGTAGTGCTTTTGCTGCAGCTAGTCGTGATTCATTACGCGTCGTTTTTGTTTAATTTCCCCAGCCGTTTTGCCAGAAAAAGAAGCGTTGCCAGCGCAGCCGCAGACGAAGGTGTTGGGGGAGACACCCGTCGTGGCACCAACTATTGTGCATATCAAAGTGCCAGATGTGGCGGCGAGTCCAGCTTTGGCCTTAGCCTTAGTCAGTGATGGCGTTGGTGGCAGAGATCACAACTGAATAGAGAGGATCCTTTTGTCATTCCTCCCTGATCATATGTTTGTTTCCTTGTTTGCTTGCTTGATTTGATTTGATTCGGCTCAATTTGATTTGATTTGATGTGATTGGGTTGGATTTGTTTTGTTTGTTTGCTTGTGTAGCTTCAGGAGCAAACAGGTCAGTCCAAGAAGCAAGTTGGAACACACGAGGTTTCCGTAGGGCAGCGCAGGCACACGAAGTCTCAGCGCCTTTTCAGTCGCAGCTATTGCTCAGCGTTGGTTCCCACCCCTTTGCTGTCATCGGGCATTGGGCCCAAAGCAGCATCGGTGGATATACCTTGGTGAACCTTAGAATATCTTAGAATGAAAGATAATGAAATACCTGCAGGTCAGGAGAGGTGGTTTCAGTTGCATGCCACAGATCTATGCAAATGACACGGGGTAAGCTTTAGACAAAAGAAAGTCAACAGCCCATGTCTTTGCTCTTTCCATGATCTTTGACCAAGGAAATTCGGGCACAGCAAGAAAAGAAAATGCCGCTCCTACTAGCGCCCAGTGAAGGCTCGATCTCTCATCATGCGCAGGTCGCCTGCAGCACAATGCTCACCATGCAGCACCTCATAGATTGGAGTGCAGTTTTCAGCGTTAGGATTGGAAATTCAGGGTCCACATGCATGCCATTCAGCTCCATCTAGCTTCTCTTGAACGAGCACTGTATCGCCCAGGGGACAAGGAACTTGATGGTTGGCAATCAGGCTTCGCAGTCGATCCACTTTGGCATTGGCAGCGCGGTTTTGATTGATCTGGTAGGCCATCATGATCGCCATCACATTTGCTGAACGCCTTTCAGCATCTAGTAGCACTCGCATACTTCGAAGACCTTGGGATTCTTCTCGGAATCGCTGGGTCTCTTCTTCATGTCAGTCATGTCGAAGTGCCAATCTATCGAGGTCAGCGTGTGCAGCATCCAGTTGTGCAGCTTGTCGCACACGTTCAGCTCGAGCTCCAAGTCCGCGACCCACGCCGAAGGCTAAAAGGAGGAGGAGCATGACCAAAATGGTCAGGGGATTCCAAATTCTCCATCGTCCATATTCATGGTCCAAGGGCTCATGCATCGCGGAGGCAGCTGGCAGCATTGCGAAGACCGTCAGGACATACACAATGGCCTTCATGTTGGAGACAACACCAGCATAGGCCTCTACAGGGTCATAGCTTTCGGCAGCCACGTTCGCATCTTCATCAACATCGCACTCTTCAAACATGTTGGTGTGAGGTGGTGGCTGAGTCGCTGTGAGTTGAGTTGAAGCGGTATGTTGTGTTTTGATTCTCTGTGATTCCTTCTTCTTCGGCTCTGCAACTCTGTTCTTCTGGCTTCACGTTCAGCAGCAGTTTTCTTCTTTGCGCTGACATACTGTGGGTCCCAAACCGGTTTCAGCTTGTGGTACCAGATGCGTTCGGCTAGCAGGGTTCTGGTGCTCATTTTTGTCAGGCCGCAGGCATACTGTTTCTGGCTGCTAACCCATTTCAAGCACCCACCCAAAGAAACTAGTTGTTCACGGGCAACTCTGATTTCCCAGCTAGTGCGCATGTCCGCAGCTGAGGAACCGGCCAAACTCCCTGTGGTAGGAGTCAAACAATGCCTTTGCGTCTGTGATGAGGCATGGCTTCAGTGCGGAAGCCTCATCCAAGCAGTCTCGAAGTCGCTCGGTTGGTGGAAGCATGGAGGCCCAAAAGCGGCAGATGTATTCTGCAATGTCAGCTGGCTGACCACAGGCTTGGGCTTCAGCACTGAGGCTTGAAACTTCTCCACTCAAGGATATGATAACTGCTCTCATCCTTGAAGATCTCATCAGTGGTCTTGAAGGCCAGGCAGCCACCTTGCGAGGTATGATCCTCGCGAACACCATGAGCAGCATCAAACATGATGTAAAGGACGCAGGCCATCAAGGCTACTGATGGGCAAAGGTTCATAGCGCAGCCGTAGATCCAAGTTCTCCTTGGCAAACTTCGAAAGCTGGTTGGCCTCAATGATTGCCTTCAACTTGTTGGTCTATTGTTGACCACTGATCAAACTTGCACTGCATTGGACATGTGGTGCTGTTTGGACGGCAGGCCATTGAATGGAACCAAGTAGAGCACGTAGTTGAGACATGTCGTGCTCGTTCATGACATCTTCAGAGCTGCGCCCTTTGTGGATGGTGACAGGCTTCTCCTTTCTCCAGTATTCTTCTTGATGTATGGACCAGGCATAGTCCTTGCGCTCTAGCTACACGCCGCAGTACTCAAGAACTTGTGCATCATCTTGCCAAGTTCGAAAACTGAACGTTTCCCTCAACTGGTTCTCGGCTTGCTGATACTTTGCAGATGAAGGGTCACCAGCGGCCAGCATGTCGTCAACATGCAGTACGAGAAGTCCAACAAGCTTTGGCGCATCATCGCTGGCTGCAGGATCATCAAAAGTCAAAAAGCATAAAGCAGCAAAGGTCAAGTTGGTGACGTTTCCACTTGAGGCTTTCCAAACGTCTCAGCGCTTCCAAGTACCATCTTGGAGCGTCTATCTGTCCATACACTGGTTTTCTCAGGTACATTCTGAAATTCTGGTCTCTGGAGGAGCGCCCAAAATTTCTAGAGCTTGAGCAGGAAGCTTCAGCCACAGGGAGCGCTGTTGTGGCAGCCCTTGCAAGAAGGCTGTTGCTACGTCAGCAGCCCATGCTTTCTCCAGCGAGGGCAACTTGAAACGGACAAAAGCATTGAGCGGCTCAATCTGCTTGTAGTAGGGCTGGCTGTTGTTAGCTCTCCATTCAAAGCATCCACATCATTGAAGCCCCTCACCACCAGTCTCGCCTTCGCTCGAGGCGTTCTATCTTCGTTCTTACTCCATTTGAGTAAAATACGACTTGTGAGGGTGCGTTCAGGAACTGCCTCGATCAGCAGCAATTGAAATTCCCAGACACCACACTCAAAGAAGCTGCGATGTTTTTTGACCTGTGCTTAGTAGGAGAGCTCTTTCTCCGCCTGGGTCAGGTTCTTCTCAGAAACTTCGCCCTTGGCTTTGTCGTAGTCACGGCAGAAAGCTCTTTTCTGCTGAACTTTGGTGTCCTGGGCAATCTTCTTGGCACTGCTGCGTTGGTCGCAGGCTGTCATTCCAAGCTCCTTTCTGGTTTCGGCATCTATCTGAAAAACAGTAACTCCATGCCATTGAGTGGGCAGTTGGTGCTTCTTCAAATCCCTTGCGTAGTGCTGACAGTTCTTGAAGTCGTCAGTGAAGGAGGCAATTTGTCCATCCATGGTTCAAAGGACAGTCACACGAATGCTTTCAAGCTTGTCCACAGGGATTGGAAGATCTTTAAGACCAGCGGGGTCAAACAAGGTTTTTACGTGGATGCACATGGTGTCGCAACAGGCATCCACTTTTGATCTCCGAAAATCTCGGGTTCACAGCACCTTGCCGCAGCTTGATCAACCACTACCTGCTCAAACAACTTCTTCTTTGCCACAATCATGTCAACCTGCACAGCCTGCAGGTGAGACCTTTCAACAGCGACGAGATCGCCTTGATCACCAAGAGACCCTTCCAACCCTCTTTGCCCCAAATCACCAACAACATCGACAACAAGATGGACCGTATGTGCGTCCCAACACTGAAGATGACCTGCCATCGTTGCAAATGTCTTCGACCTGGACTTCCTGGTGATTGGCAATTTCGGCCTGAAACTGGTTTCTTTGGGAGGAATTGGAGTTAAAGTTGTTGGCATAGTGGATGTAGCCATTGATTGGAGTTGGTGGAAATTGCTCAGCCGAAGGCTCATCAAGGAACTGGTCAATGTGAAAGTTATCACTTGGCTCCGGCACTGGAACTTCATGTGGTGCTCCAGTCTCATTGGCTGCAATTGGATCAGCCAGCACGCCACGAAGTCCAGGGGCGTGAGGTTCAGGTGGAACTGGAACTTCATCATCGTCAGCAATTGATGACTCGTAGCTGACAGAAGGGGCCAGAGACAAGTCCAGGGGTCTCCTCTTGGCCTCTTGTTCCACATTGGAGCCGTGAGACATCATCTCTTCATCTTCCTCCACATCAACGATGAGCTGCTCGTTCACGCGGTTCAAGTCCAGGTACCGAGTGACACCACGTGACTTCATTTGGCGAAGCACGTCCTTGGCCTCTTGCAAATTGTCAATGGTGTTCACAGCCATCGCATTGAAGTCAGGTCTGCAGTGATGTGGAGCACAGCGGATGAGCTGAGTCTTGTAGCAAATCCAGTATGTTGAGACATTGCCAGCTTCATTGTTTTCCACCATGAGGACTTTTGCAGGTCCCTTCCAACACATTTTGACCAAGTCGGTTCGCTGTGCATCTCTGCAAGAGAAACAAGTCTGGCCAACTGCAAGCCGTATGTTGTCACCAGCATAGCTACGAAGCAAAGCTCTCCGAAGTCGCTGATCTGTGTCGGCTTGAAGGATTGCCGTCTTTGCTGCATTTCTCCTTTGCAATGCTTGTTCAAAGGAGGCGCGGCCAGACAGGTGAACTGGCGTGATCTGGTCAGAGATCAAGAGGGTGCCAGCTGTTGGTTGTTACCCAAGTAGCCATTGTGCACGGCTAAACCCAGAAACAGTGGGTTGAGCTTTGAGCTGAGGGAGGATGTACGTCAAGGCCGTTCGAATTCCATCCAGACCATGTAAGTCTAAGTCCATCATGTACACCTCAATGCTTTTCCTCAGAACAGCATGACATCGCCCAACCAAACTCAATCTGGCATGGGCTTCTCCAGGGGCAACTTCATGATTAATGGACAAAGCATCAGTCCATTCGCCCATTTTGTCCCTGACCATGCACGTCCTTCGTCAGTGATCAGCTTGGCAGGAGACCAAAGTGTGCGACCCATGACCGCTTGAATCCAGTGATGAAGTCTTCAGTCCTTTCCTTGCGCAGCAAAGTTGCAGTCTGGTACTTGGTGGCCATGTCAATGTTGGAGAGTACGGGAAACTTCACAGCACCATCCTTGATCCAAAAAACGTCGGACTGCACCTTCTGGCTGAAGTGCTCGGCATCGGAAATGCTCGCAGGAGCAGGTTGATTTGGCTTCTGATACCTTTGACAGGCAGCACAAACGTAGCCTCCAGCAACTTGGATCACAGTCTCACTGGCATTGCGGCTTTGCAGCAGCTCAACAAGAGACTTTGTTGTAGGATGGCCAAGATTTCTGCGAAGCTATTGCACAACACGTAAGGCTTCAGCTTTGCCCTCGACGTGAAGGTCAACCATTTTGCCAACATGTTCTTTGATCTCCTGGGCTGCAAATCCAAAGCCCCAGGGATGAGGAACTTCAGGAGTGGCAAGTGCTGCGGCAAGCGTGGCAGATATGGCAGGCTGGTTGTCTTCCATGTAGGAGGTTTTCAAGGCTCCAAAGCCTTTCATGTGACCTTCAAGTCTGCAGCGTTGGTGATCTCCAGGGCATAGTCGATTCATCGCCTCTGCCACCGCAGCTTTCGAAGTAAAGATGTCGGTGTCTTTGCGCACAGGCTTCCACGTTTCATCGTTGTCAAGGCATACACAACCATATTGGCATTGATGGAAACGCGCTCGATGACCTGGAAGGTCTTTGGGGGCAGCTGTACGCCAGGAAAGTGCTGGTGTGGGTTGTTCCACATGTGCATGGCGTCCTTCACCGAGTTGCTTCAGGTAAATTCTTCTGCAAAACTTCACATGAACTCGGTGATGCCAATCTCGAAGCTGTTGAATCTGTTCACATGTGCGCTCATCCTCCATGTTGGCATTTTGCATCGGAGACCATGGTGCGCATGTTGGAGCCATGAACACTTCGTCGGGCATCTCTTCGTCCATCCATCAAGTCTATGAATGCCCGCTGATGAGATTTCAAGGAGAAATTCCAACCAGTCTCAAATCCAAACATCTGGGTGTCCATGCCAAAGGATGAGGCAATTTCTGAATTTCGACCATGACCGCAATAGACCTCCCAAAGTTTTCGGGGTCTGCGCTCTTCCATGTCGCCAAGAGTCTGGGCTATGTAGGCCTCTGCAGCCTTCACCCGAGTCAGGACTGATTGTTCAAGGACTTCGGCTGTTTCCCTTTCAAAACCCAGGGAGCCCTCAGGGACCGGCACATAGTCAGCCAGGAAGACATTCTCCGTGGCCTGGAAGTACTCAAGAGAGTAGTTTGGACGATCTTCATCTTCAAGGACCAGGTTAAAGGCAGCACCGTTGGCAATGATAGCAGGATCAGAATCCTCAGTGAGCGGCAGCAGGTATTCACTGTGGCGCCCAAGTGTTGCAGAACGTCAGTCTCCATCATTGAACTTGATACGGTCGTTCAGGAAGTCCAAAGTCATGCCAAGTGCCTTTGAAATTGGACGGCCAAGCAACATAGGGGTGTCACCGCTCGGCAGGAATGCTTGGACAAGATCAGACTAGTGGCTGATGAAGATGGGGAGATGCACCGTCCATGAGCTTACGGCTTTGTGATCGCCGCCAAAGTGAAAGGTTCTGTTGGCCTTCTTCAGGGCGGGCTCCTCCACAGGGAATCCAAGCTTCTTCAAATGGTCCACGAATTTGCAAGAAGGCCCAAAGCCCATCAAAAACGAAGGCACCAGCATCCATCATCGCGCAGTCAGGTCTTTGAGCTCCAAGCTGGTCCTCAAACATGACGATGCCATTCTCAGGGTCATTCAGGCAGCTTGCAGCGACACCTTCAGTTGCTTCTCGCTTGCTGGCACTAGTTGGAGCAGCTTTTGGAACTGGCTTGTTGGATCCCTGAGTGCATAACGCTGTTCGATGGCTTGTGGAGCCACGGCGAAGGCATTGCGGGCCAATTGCAGCTTCACCTTTCCCCCTTTCGGGTCATGAGGCTTCATTGAAGGCTTGACATGCTTGTAGTTGTTCTTGCCACTGCGGCCCTTTCCCTTGTCCTTCTTGCCCTTGCCCTTCGACATGCCAGGCGTCGAAGGAGCTTGGGAGTTGGAGTCGGTGAGCGCAACAAGAAATCCTTTGCTCATTCAAAGCTCGTTGAAGCGCATAGCACTCATCGTACTCGGCAGGGTCGAAGCTGTAGTCATCTTCTGCAGGGTCGCCCAACGTCTCATTGTAGCACGCAGCGTCAGCATCGTACTCTTCAAACTCATCATCATCCCACGCACCATCATCGTACTCATAGAGGCAAAGTCGTCATCCTCAGCCATGTAGCCCCAAGCATCATCATCGCAGGCAGTTTCTTCATCCACTAGTATCCACGGCCCTTACCAGTCGGTCTTGAAGAGCTTGACCAGCCGCTTTTGTGTGCAGGAACGTGGCTATGCGTGTAGTCTTGCCCAAGGATGGAGTACATAGCTTGCTGAATCTTGGTGCGTTCAAGGGAGTTGGCCTGTGTCATGACCATATGCTTCTGCTCTTTGGAGATGTTGGACTTTGCAAGGAGGTGCCAACCTTGAACTTCTGCAGGGAGCTTGACTTCATGTTTCTCCAAGCGCAGCAGGCGCTCATCGTGGTCGGTGATGAACTGCAGAAATTAGGCTGAGAAGTCTGATGGCATCTCCACCTTGCTGTCACACTGGAAGGTTGTGTCCAACATTCCAAAGATATCTTTGAAGGCAGAGTCACTGCCAGTCTTCTCAAGGTCAAGGTCCTCGACCAACTTCCATGCTGTCCCCTGCAAGGAGCCGAGGAGGTTCAACACACATTCTCCTTTGCGGTTGGTCAGTTCCATCTTCTTTGCATAGATTGTGATTCTCTTCCGCCGTTCCTTGTAGTTTGCTGGAGTCCCATCGAAGATTGGGATGTAGCTGTCACGGGTGCTCTGCTGGTCCAAAGACGAAGCACCGCCACTTGTCGCAGCTGTTGCAGCGGTCGCCATAGTTCTCCACAGGAAAGTCCAGGTAGAGGAGAAGCATTGCAAATGGCCAAGTAGAAGAGAAGCACTGCTAGTGGTGAACAGGTAGAAGAGAAGCACTGCTGTTGCCAGAGCCCGATGTCCAGGTTATACTCAAGGCTGTAGGTCGGGCAAAGTGCAAAGCTCGGTAGATCTTGCTCAAAAAGTTGTAGAGGGAAATCGCAGGGTTGAAGGTGAAGTTGTAAAAGGTGAAGGTTTGGTTGTAGTGCGCAGGCAGCAAGCTGGAAGGTTCCAGCTCCGCTACCAATGTAGCTTCAGGAGTCTTCAGGAGCAAACAGGTCAGTCCAAGAAGCAAGTTGGAACACACGAGGTTTCTGTAGGGCAGCGCAGGCACGCGAAGCCTCAGCGCCTTTTCAGTCGCAGCTATTGCTCAGCATTTTTTCCCACCCCCTTGCTGTCATTGGGCATTGGGCCCAAAGCAGCATCGGTGGATATACCTTGGTGAACCTTAGTATGAAAGATACCTGCAGGTCAGGAACAGGTGGTTTCAGTTGCATGCCACATCTATGCAAATGACAGCTTGTTTTTTGTTTGTGTTGAGAGACTGCCAGATGGAGCTGTCACTCGGCGCCCCACTGCACAGTACACTGAATCTACTGCTTGCCAAACTGGGATGTGTTTTGTTAGTGCTTTGTTTGATCGTGGGTTCTTGCTGCCTTGATTTTGCTTTTGCTAAAATTGCCGGTGCCGGTGGTTTTGCCATCCCTCCCAATGGTGTTTTGGTAGATGGACTGCTGGTTCAACTGGAAACAGCGCGCCGCTGCGTGTAATAATTTTTGCTGTTGCATTTGCAACTTCAGTATAGAGTTCCTGCTGCACCCTTTATATACCAGTCGTTCTTTACTGGTCACCACGAGCACGTGCGCGTGCTGTGGCCATCTGCGTGGCAATCCCTATGTCAAGACTTCTTGTCCTTGGCCTTGCGTGTTTTGCCATGGCTTTTTTCACAGATTGACGGTTTTGTTCCCCACATCACTGTGTGGGATTCTTTTTTTTGCTGGCAATCCGCCGCCTCCTCCCTCCTCTTCCTCCCGCCGTCCTCCCTCATCCTCCTCACATCACCAGCCATCAACTTGTCTCTATCACACGTTATCTACTTCTATCTCTTCCTCTATCAACTTCTCTCTATCAACTTGTCTCTAGGACATGCTATCAACTTCGTTCTATCAACTTCTTTCTATCAACTTCTTTCTATCAACTTCTTTCTATCAACTTCTTTCTATGACCTTCGTCCATGGTGCTTGGATCAATCAACTTCTCTCCTTCACACTCCTCTCTACCAACTTGTCTCCATTACCAGCTTCTCTCTATCAACTTGTCTCTATCTCTATCACATTCATCTGTACCAACTTCTCTCTATCACACTCCTCTTTATCAACTTGGCGCAGCACTTGGTGACTTTGTGTAGACTGTCTGGGCGCTGGGCGTTGGGACGCCGCGACTGCTTCAGGTGGCAGGTGCGGCGCTTGGTGACTCTCTGTAGGCTGTCTGGACGCTGGGGCGCCGCGGCGGAGGCTGCCAAAAATCGGTTTCGCGAACCTGACGTAACGAAATCTTACGTCGGGTTCTAAACGGCCCCCGTGTGACTCTACACCAACCTGGGGAACATCCATGGAAAGGCTGTCTGGGGCCATGTTAGGCCTATGCTGGGCCATGGTTCAAACTGGTTCAGACACGCTTCAGACTGGTTCGGACATGGATCAAACCAGCGTCCAGACAGTCTGCAGAGAGAGAGTCACCAAGCGCGGCGAAACAGCCGCGGCGTGCCCAGCGCACATGGCCGAACATATACGCATGGCCCCAGAGGGCCTTCCTTTCATGGAGGCTTTTAATTAAGCGTTAGAAGAGAGTCACATGGGGGCCGTTCTGAACCCCAACGTAAGATTTCCTTACGTCAGGGTATAGGCGCATCATGGCCCCAGAGAGGCCTTCCATGGAAGCTTTTGCGGAGAATCACATGCACGGGGTGGGGTCGTTCTTTGCGAAACCCATTTTTGGCAGCCCATACGGCCCAACATAATTAGGCACAACATGGCCCGCAACCAGTCTGAATCCGTCTGAAGCAGTCTGAACCGTGACTGAACCAGTCTGGGCCATGTGTAAAAGTGTTTGTGTGTGTAAAAGCTTCTGTGTGTAAAAGCTGCCTTTGTGTAAAAGCGTCTGTGTGAAAAGTGTTTGTGTAAAGCTGCTCTGTGTACAGGCTTTCTGTTGACATGCTCCTGTGTGTAAAAGGTGCTCTGTGTAAAGGCTTCCCTGTGTAAAAGCTTCCGTCTGTAAAAGTTGCTTTGTGTACAAAGCGTCTGTGTGGAAAAGCTGCTCTGTGCAAAGGCTATATAAATGCTTCTGTGTCTAAAAGCTGCAAAAAGCTGCTCTGTGTAAAAGTGTCTGTGTGTAAAAGGGTCTGTGTGTGTGTGTCAATGCGTCCGTGTGTAAAGGGTAAAAGCTTCTGTGTATAAAGGGTGCCCTCTGTGCAAATACTTCTGTGCGTAAAAGCTGCTCTGCGTAAAGGCTGCCCTGTGTAAAAGCTTCCGTGTGTAAAAGCTGTTTTGTGTACAAGCTTCTGTGTGTAAAAGCTGCTTTGTGTGTAAAAGCCTTCCTGTGTAAAAGCGTCTGTGTGTAAAGCTTTTGTGTGCAAATTCATCTGTGTGCAACTTCTCTGTGTAAATACTTCTGCGTGTAAAAGCTGCTCTGTATAAAGGCTTCCCTGTGCAAAAGCTTCTGTGTATAAAAGCGTCTGTGTGTAAAAGCGTCCGTGTGTAAAAGCTTCTGTGTGTAAAGCTGCTCTGTGTAAATGCTTCTGTGTGTAAAAGCTGCTTTGTGTAAAATAAGCGTCTGCGCGCAAAAGCTTCTCTGTGCAAAAGCGTCAGGCTTCTGTATAAAAGCCGGTTTGTAAATGCGTAAAAGCTGCTCTGTGTAAAGGCGTCCCTGTGTAAAAGCTTCTGTGTGGAAATGCGTCTGTGTGTAAAAGCGTGTGTGTGTGTGTAAAAGCTGCTCTGCGTAAAAGCTGCTCTGTATAAGGGCTTCCCTGTGTAAAAGCTTCTGTGTGCAAAAGCTGCTTTGAGTACAAAGCGTCTGTGTGGAAAACTTGCTCTGTGTAAAGGTTTCTCTGTGTAAATGCTTCTGCGTGTGAAAGCTGCTCTATGTAAAAGCGTCTGTGTAAAAGCCGCCCTGTGTAATACCTTTTGTGTGCAAAGGCTTCTCTGTGTAAATGCTTCTGTGTGTAAAAGCTGCTCTGTGTAAAGGCTTCCCTTTGCAAAAGCGTCTGTAAAAGCGTCCGTGTGCAGCGTCTGTGTCAAAAACTGCTTTGTGTAAAAGCTTCTGTGTGTAAAGGCTCCTGTGTGTAAAAGCTGCTCTGTGTGTAAAAGTGCCTGTGTGTAAAAGTTGCTCTGTGTAAAAGCTGCTCTGTATAAGGGTTTCCCTGTGTAAAAGCTTCTGTGTGTAAAAGCTGCTCTGTGTAAAAGTGTCTGTGTGCAAAAGACTTCTGTGTAAAAAAACTGGTCTGTCTAAAAACTTCTGTGTGTAAAGGCTGCTCTGTGTAAAGGTTTGCCTGTGTAAAAGTTTCTATGGGTGTAAAAATTGTTTTGTGTACTAAGCATCTGTGTGGAAAAGTTGCCCTGTGTAAAGGCTTCTCTGCGTAAATGCTTCTGTGTGTAAAAACTGCTCTGTGTAAAAGCGTCTGTGTGTAAAAGCTGCTTTGTAAGAAAACGGTTGTGTCTAAACGGCGTCTCTGTAAAAGTTTCTGTGCCTAGAGACTTCTATGTATATAAATTGCTTTGTGTAAAAGCGTCTGTGTGTAAAAACTTCTGTGTGTAAAGGCTTCCTGTGTAAATGTTGTCTGTCTGCCTGCCTGTCTGCCTGTCTGTCTATCGATCCAACCATCCATCCATCGATCTATCGATCGACCGATTTATCAATTTATCTATCTACCTATCTCTCTACCTACTTACCCATCTATTCATCTACCCATCTATCATTTGCTCCCGCCGTCCCAAGTCATCACCTTCTTCTCATGACAATCGGAAGGCTTAACATGTCGGGTTATCTGGTCCTTTAATGTGAACTCTTGCTGTGTCCATTGTTTTCATTGTTGCTCTCCTCCCCTCCCTGCCTTTGTTTTCCCTCTTGTTGTATAGCGGCTCAATTGAGGTTGGTGGGCTAGAATGGTACTGTCTGCAGGGGGGTGTTTGCATGGTAATCCTGATACCTTTCGACAAGTATGTTCCTAGTTGTGTGTTTGTCGGAACACAGATGACACACTCTTTGAAACCTTGGACAGATTCGTTGTTTGCATCTACCCTGCGGATTGAATTCACAGTTTACAAAACTAGAGGCCGCACCCTCACCGACATTGGCTGAGCCAGCAAGTACGCCATTGACCGCAGCAGCGTTGCAGCGACATGAGGACGGCCGGCAGAATGAATGCTGGGTTTTCGCAACTAGGTTTTGTTCTTGTGCAAGAATAGAACATGTATCAAGGTGGGTCAAGGTCTCCAAACATGTCTTGACAGCTCAGCTTGGACATGCAATTGTGATTTGGAAGAGTGGAAGGCACTGATGCAGCAACCATCTGGTGATTCTTCCTCGGATGCAATGGCGCAACTTGGCTGCAGATTGTCGCATATTCCTGGGTGCAAGAAATGCAGAAACATGCAGAACCCTATTGGATAGGATATGCATGTGTCAAGCATTGTCAAGCTGTTGGAAAAGCAGATACAAGCAGGGCCACCATGATAAACGTGTTTCATTTTGTTTTCCTTGCTTTGCGCCGAAGAAGATTGCTAGTACCAGTAGGTAAGCACCGTTTGCAAGGTAGTGGAGTTTGATTATGTAGTGGAGTTTGGTAGGGCCACGACCACATGATCATGATGTTTGGGCACACACAACTGATTAAGACACGACTGAACTCCTTTCATGAAGTATGCCCCTGCTGTGTCACCTCCGTGGACAAATTCTAGGAATCCGACTCACAAATTGGGGAGTGGGTGGAAGCTTGGGGTAGCGTGCTGCCAAAAATATTCATTGCAAACCTAGAGAGCAGGGATGCAACTGTCCTGCATCCGTTTGGCATCGTTCGGCTTGTCGTCCGTCCAGTGTGATCCCTTCTTGGTGCAATTCGCGCACAGTTGGTTTATGGATCGGGAGAAACAGTTGGGATACCAATGTTCTCACCGTGCATCCACGCATTGCACACTTGGCATGCTACAAAGCAAGCAGTGGGGTGAAATGTTAAAGTTGCTTGCTCTTGCATCATTGGTGCAGTGTGAGGCATTCTAGGAAGCAGCCCTGTCAAGCGTAGGTCCTGTCCATTAGCCTTCTAAATTGAATGCCCTCCTCCACCCTTCCCACCTCTGCGAAAGAAGCAAAAGATCATTTGGTCACAAGCCGAGATGCCAGGTGCAGCCCCCCTTTAACCCACAGTTCATAAGACTCACACAGCTGCTCCGTGTGTTGGACTGCAGTTTCTGGCCGTGATACTTGCTTTATTTGGGAACCAACCTCCATGCAGGGTTCTACCAACCTGACGAACACATGGAAGTACTGGTAGTGCGGAAGACGTTGAAGACGCGTTAAGGAAGCCTTTGAAGCCTTTGGCCGGGGCTGAAGTGAACACTGCTGCGCCAGGTTGGCTGGAGTGCCAGCGAGCCTTTCCCTTGGCATGAGCATGCACCAGGGTGCCATCTTTGGTGTGGTTTCAACAGTTGCAGTGGAGGCTACTCTTGGGGCCCTCGGGGGTGGATAGACTAGTGTAGCTGTCCTGGTCCTTTCAATCACATGTCACGTGTCGTTTTTTGGGATGTCGATTTGCCTCAGGCTATGCAATTGAGCTTGGCCCAGAAAAGAGGTGCGGACTGATACAGACAGCCACGGAGATCAGAAACCGTGCACGATGTGGGTTCTTCAGTTTGTGGAATTTAAGATAAGAATATATAAGAATGGATTCATGGATAAGATAAGATATATAAGTATATTACAGTGTATAATAAGGTAAGTTAAATATTTCTCGAAGTGTGGCTAGATCAGCTAGATCGGTCAGGCTCAGCAGCCGCTCAAACTGCCAACCTGGCATCTGCAGCAGCTCGTGGAGCAGCTGTGGGAGCCGCAGGAGACCTATGGAGACCTATGGAGACCTATGGAGACCTATGGAGACCTATGGAGACCTTGCACCTCAGTGAGACAAAGTAAGGTTGCCAAGGAAGGGCCAGGGTGAGTTTCGAGTGCAATGAGCGTAGAAGCGCGCATAGGAGGCGGAATGGCTCTCCTTCTGGGACCAGTTGCCCCAACCGCGCTTTGGTTTGCAGACATAGTTTGGCAATATCTGTCATGTCCAAAGCAGGTTTGGCTGCCACCCGACTTTGCAAAGAGGGGGTGTCATTTTGTCACATGTGAAAATGTGTGAGGCAATATTCGTCGGCCCGCATCTTAATCAGCGTGTCGAGACTTCAACCTTGAAATATAATTATATATATATATGTATATCCTGAAATGTTTTTTTTTTTGATCCTGCTGCTAACAGCAGAGGCTGAATGTGACTGTTGGGTTTCCTCCAGGCTATGGACTGATTCGGGAATGGTCAGCCCAGGCTGCATGGCAGAGAGATGGGTCATGTCTGAGTTGTGTCCACTTAAGCTCATTTTGATTCATTTTGCAGCGTTTCGTTGTCCAAGATTTGTTGTGATGGCTAATTCATGGAATGGTGTGTTCATTTTGGTTTCGTCAACAGGCGGCTGTATTCAACTCGGCTTGCAGGGGCAAACAAGTGTTTTGGCGCTGGGGATCAATGCAGATTTAGTAGCTTTCGGCACATTTACGCCAGCTATGATGGCAGGTTAACTTTTGGTTTGCCCCTTCTGCCATCTTATTGCCAAAGCTATGAAAGCATTTGTCCTCGCTTCCATGTTGTTGCCCAAACTTGGAGACAACCAGAACCACGATGGAAGACAAAGCTGCATACAGAAGAGCCTCAAAGAGAGGGAGAGATCAGAAGGTTTTCCAACATTATGTTTTTCTTTGCCAGTAAATTTACGCTACGGGCAATTGAGAGGGAGGGAAGAGCGGCAAAGAGGCGGGAGGCAAGGGGGTATAGTGCCCCAAAATTTTCTTACTCCGTCCCTGTTCAATGCCTTTGTCCATGAGTCATGGAGTTTGTGCAGACAAGGTTGAGAACCAGCATGTTTAGGTTCTAATGCAACTATGCAAGGATATGCTTCCGATTTCAAGCCACACAATTTTGATGAATTTGCCCTTCAGACTTCTACCATCTTCTACCCAATTTTAGCAGTCGTATTGTGTTCAAGATCTGCAAATCCAGGGCTATGCTTGGCTTCAGAATCAGACAACCGGCGCGCTGGCTTTGAGCCGGGCGGTGGAAGTTTCTGGTAGTGCTGCTGGGGGAGTGGCTTGCGCAGCTGAGATGCGTTTACCAAATCAGATTGGAAGGCGAGAGAAAATGAAAATGAGAATTTGAACCGTATGAGATACTCTGAGAATCTCTCAGGTATTGCAACTACATGCAACTACACCACATATTGTGTAGCTTGAAGAAAGCAGAGCCAGTGCCGTGTGCAGATCTGTGTGCCATCTTGTGCTGGGCTCTGAGGCAATGGCTGCTGCCACACTTCTGAGCGGCTTCAGCGGTGTAGCTATAGCAGCTGCAGCCGGATGCAGTGGTTTTGCCGGCAGCTTGGGTGGCCGCGAAGTGGTGCCTTGGCAGTTGCTGCTATTGCCGGAGTTGCGCAGGACAGGCACGTGACACGCTGCCTCGCCAAATCAAGAGGATCTGTGCAAAAGGGCTTTCCACATCTTTCCACTAGACGCTTCACCAAGATTCTTTGCCAGTGCTCCCAAGCTCTTCCCCATACACGTCCCCAAGATCCTTTGCAACCAAGTCTCCAATCAATGACTAAGAAGTGAGAAGTTTGCCTGCATAAGTATGCATAAGTGATTAGAGGCTAAGGACCTAGACTCTAGACCTAGAATGCTAGAGTCTGCTAGAGGCTCCTTGCAGTGCTTTTCTGGTTGAGCGTCTTGGATTTGTTTCCCTGGGCTGAGAATGTGGCAGTTGTGAATCCAGATCTGAGGCTGCTGTTTGCTTCCAACATCTTTCCACTGATTTTCCTCCCGCAGCAAAGCGCTGCAAGAGTCGTAGCTCTAAGAGCTCCAAAAGCAGAAGAAGCTCCTCGAAGCAAAGAAAGAGGTGGAAGCTATGGGAGGATGTGCAGCAAACCGATCAAAGGGCAGATGAGATTCTACTTGCTTTAACAATGGTTTATATGCAATTATAATCATTTATGTACAATATTTCACTATTTACGTTGTCTGCGGATTTTTCAAGTAGGCTTTGCCATTCGTATTCCTGGCTGGGGGACAGGGTTGGATAATGTTGGATAGTCGCCTCCATGCTGCAAAATGAGCAGCATATCAGATTGGTTCAACACAGCAGAAAAATAGGTGTGCCGCTGTGCCTTGATAACAATATCGAAGTGAGTGAGGCCAGTCAACAACTTGTTTCCATTGGCAGTTCTATGGTCGCTTTCCATAGGGGCACTGCCCTTACCACTCAGCAGACACAGGCCGTAACACTTGGTAATGGAATCCATTTAAGCTCCTGCTGTGAGGCAATGTCTCAGTTTCATTGGTAGATAATTTGATTCGAGGCAAAGCATAGGGGATGCAGGAGATCTCAGTGTTTTTCTGCAATCAGTTTGAATTCTCCGGCTCTGTCACTAGTATATATTTGTACTGTAGCTGTAGCTTAGTCACCGACACGTGCACAGCCTGGAAATACAATAGGTTTCCCAGCCCAGAGTTGTGTGAAGTAAGGACGTTCCTCCACTCAATTGGTGCCGCTGGAGAAAGGGCCTCAGTTTCTGACGGAGCTGTACGAAGAACGAAGGAAAAACGCAACTGCTGGTTTTTATTGCCACTCTGCAAACTTTGAAACAGTCTGTTGATTACTCTTCACCCCAAATTGAGTGCAGGTGGGACATGGGCACGAGTCAAAGTTACGTAAGTATGGTGCAGCACACCGACTTTGGATGAATTTGGATAGACATATTAACATGACTAAACATTATCAGGTCAGGTCTTAAAGATTGACCCAATAATCAAATCGCGTGGCTATCTTTATGTTTGTTGATTATTGCCTGTCTGTCTAGGATTATCTATAAGCATCTGATCCGATCCAACCCAATCTGTTCATATCTATCTATACTCGATCTATTATTTATGCTCCCTCTAGACTGTTCTAATATCGCACAGCACTGCCTTTGAGACTGTACGAGGCCGTGGATGTTGGAGGCGCACTTGCGTAGTCTTGCCCGATACCCCCTGATTTGGGCATGGCTCGAACTTGTTACGCCCAAAATTTGTGGCCCCTTTGGGTTTCTGTTTTGAGCCAGAACTGCTTCGCATGAACTGGCGCGTGGAGCTGACACTCATATTTGCAATCGTAGGCGCTGGGTCTGACAGCTATGGACTGGTAGCTGTACTGTTGCAGACGTGGCAGGCATATTCGATACTTGGCGTGGATCCGCAATGCTCCAATGCTGAACTGAAGAGGGCTTACCGGCAAGCAGTTTTGCGGAGCCAGTCTGAGGCTACTTGAAGCTGCAAATGGTCTGAATCTAGTAGTGTTGTGTAGACATAGGAGTGTGCACATCTAGCTCGAGGTAACCCGGACAAGCCCAAAGGTGTCAAAGCACTTTCCATTCCCCCAGCCCTCATGTCTTGGTACAGAGATCCATCTTAGCACCTCCGAGGATATGCCCACGTCGCAATTTGACGATGTGATACAAGCTATGGAGAGGATTCGCGCCACACGGCAAACACCATTGCAGCTGGATCTCGTGCCAGATATTTGGCTGGAACCAGCACAGATGACGCAGAGGGAAGAGCATGGAGAGCATTTCAAGCAAGGCTATGATCGGAGTCATTTTGCTGGCTTTATCGGCGGGATGGTGGCCCAGCAAGCTGCAATGAGTTCTGTTTAGGGATTTCTTTGCTCAGTGATGCTCAGTGCCTCTAGTATGTCTCTAGGGATTGTTCAGTCTCGTGGTTTCTAATTGCTTGCGATATGTGACGGTCCGTGGTGCTTGGAAGATCTTGGAAGCATTCGGATCGAGACATGATTTTCACGGCGCAGTGACCGCATCACTGTGTGTGTGGGGGCGCCTCCGTCAGCGCAGAGCAGATTTGCGCGAAAACAGCATGAATTACGCAACAAGCAGATGACTCCGTCGACATCTCCGTTGACTTGCTCCACACAAGAAACGGAAGTTTTTGTCGATTTTTGTCACGATTACATACTCTTACAATCTCTTACACAGTTACTGTATCACGCATTTTGTTTGCTTTGCTGAGAACGGAACGCATATCCTTTTTGCGCGTTTGCATGTGGCTTACTGTTTGAGTAGTATGATAGGGGTCAACAAGGTACTGGAAATTCTAAGACCGCTTGTAAATGCCAGGTACAACACGGTCAAAGTCATTGATCAGCAGGCCCCGACAACAGTTCATTGACATTTTCCTTCTCGTATGTTCCAGCATTGCAGCACTTTCAACACTACGAAGACAGATTTGGACCTTCTGCAGATCCCAAGCCTTCGGGGTGATGAAAAGCCCAATCGGGGTGAAGATGACAAGATACTGTAGGAATAGATAATAGATACAAAAAGATCATTTGCTACAGCTTTTGCTACAGTTCACTACGGCTCAATGAGATCCTGTCATTTGATTTGCCTCCTGCCAGGCAGTGAACCTGCTTGAGATGCTTGCTCGACGAGCACAACTGTTTCGAACCCGAACCTCCACGGAGCCAGCCAACTTGGTGACCCCTGAGCTGGGGAGCCTAAGAATCCTCCCCAGAGTTGTACAAAGCCACGCTCAAAACGTTTTGATTCTGACATGATTGCAGGATATTGCAGGCATGTGAAGATAATCATATAATCGAAGAAATCAAGTCGTTGTCATGGCCCTTGCCATTTTTGTTCCGAGATGGCTCCATCCCCATTTGATGGATGTACGTCTCGCATGGTTCTCATGTCCTTTCAGAGGCTTGTGGGAGCAGCCTACCCACTCTCTTCAATGTTAATTTGTTTGCTTCGCTTCTGTTTGGTTCTTTTCAACGGCGTTTCTGCGGCTTTTCTTGGCCTGCTGTTTGAGCTGAAATCGGGACGTGTCAAGTTGCAGCAGGTTGCCAGGTTGCCCCACCTTGTTTGCACCTTTTTTGTCACTGGTCACTGGTGCTTCTACGCCCAGAGCTTTTGTTCCTCTGTTCGTTTTCTTTATCCGTACATTCGAGCGCAAATATTGAGTATTATTGAGTCACTTTGCGAGTACGTTCCTGGGCAGGAGGCAGCAAGTCAGCAAGCAGAAAGTCAGCAAGGGGGCTTAGCCAGTTCGTTGGCTAGTGGGCCACACGCGTGTGCGTGTGGGGGTGGGTGCGTGTGTGTGGGAGTGTGTGGGGGGCTGTGGGGGTGTGTGGGGGTGTGTGGGGGTGTGGGGGTGTGTGAGGTGGGTATGTGTGAGTGTGAGAAGCCCTGAAACAAAGGGTATCAATACCAACAATCACTAGCAGGGGGTAGCGGCAGATCACTTGGGACCGCTACCAACGAAGGCACCCATTTGATCTGGTGATA
>Ga0126342_10006127_pt1 | contig 21255 bp, 22 predicted proteins | sample Cyp1metagenome_FD_92528 | JGI IMG/M metagenome (GOLD analysis project Ga0126342, IMG submission 92528) | Coral microbial communities from Lord Howe Island, Old Settlement Bay, Australia - Cyphastrea 1 metagenome | ecosystem: Host-associated > Invertebrates > Cnidaria > Coral ...
CAACCAGCAAAAAGGTTAATCCTGCGTTGTGGGATTGGATTTACAGCTGGATGTGGCGCCGCAACTGTAAAGGAGATGTGTGGGCAGCCATGCCAGCTCTGTTTCACTGAGACAGACATTGCTGCAAACCAGCTGCCAAAACGTCCAGCGCCGCTAACGGCGGCGTGACCTTGTTTACCACTATTTTTGGCGGATTTCACTTTTCTATCTGTATGTGGGTTGCTATGTGTATGAACGTACGGCAACTTGTCACGGCAAGAAATTTCTCACAGGACACAGCATGAGGTCCCGGACCCTTGGAAAGCCCCCAGCAGTCCGTACTGACCATCCAACTCCGGTTTGGCGTGCACCGCGCCAACCGACCTAGAACTGCGTCGCGCGCGATCCAGAGAGGATCTAAACTGCCATAGTCTGGAAAACCATGGAAAACACATGAAAACTTTTAAATCATGAATCTGACAAGAGCCAATCTCTTGAGAGAATTCTCCTTTCCTACCATCATTTACATTGAGATCGGCCAGGGCTTGGTGGCCCAACACTTGCATAAACTACTCATCCTGATCATCCTGAGAAACTGATGAATAACCTCGCATCGCTTCCAATTCGATCTGAGTATAAGGACACATTCATTACAATCCGCTAATCAAGTGCGGCAATGGGAAATGCCCGATCTTTAGATGATTTTCGCATCAAGCCTCCATTTAAAGATGATTTGAGATTTTTCCCATATTTTCCTATGTGTTCCCCATATTTTATACGTTTTGTTGGGTGATCTACCTGCATCACCGTTGCTCTCATGCAGCAAAGGCGCATCTCAACCTGTAGCAGGATGCGATGTGAGAATCGTAACCGAACAACCTATATGCAACGTATGTTCGTTTCTGAAACACCCATATATGTATATAGTGTGCACATATATATATAATAAATAAATAAATAAAAATCAAGTTATTAATAAATAAAAAAAGTGAAAAAATAAAAAACAAAATCAATAAATAAAATAAATAAATAAGCAAATAAATAAATATATACATATATAAACACATGTATTAATATTATTATGATATAAAAAACTATTTTCATTATTTGTGCATATATGTCTGTGCCTGTCTGTATGTATTCAACTGCGTAGGTGTAAATCATAAACATCACTATGCATCACCTAATTCACATACTTAACTGCTTTTTTCTCTGGGTTCATGAACTATGTTCATTGATCTTGGGCGCAATGAGCCCATTGAAAGTTGAAGGACCATCTTTATCTACCACCTGGCTGCTCGAGGACGCCAGCTCACTAGATGCGTCGGGGAGATCATTGGAATCTCCTTCCGAGCACTTGAAAACTGAAAACCCTTGAGCGCCCACCAGGATGGCATACAATACATGAACATGTATATACAGTACATATATATATATAGCTATATTCTAATGGATAACTGTCCATGTTAAGAAACAATAAATCCAGACATATCCATACATAACTATGCCCACGCCTTAAATCGTCATGGGCTTGATACTTCCACTTGCCATATATTTGCTACTTCCGCGGCACGACCGGCAAGCTGCCCCGGATCCAAAAGGGACCTTGCGTTTCCGTAAGCGCTCAATGTCATCATCCTCCCTCACATGGAGGGACGAGGGTCTGATGGCCAAAGTGCGCCCCTCAGGGGATTTCTTCTGGAACTGCAAGGGGAAGCTTCTTTGGCAAACCTCCTCAGTGGCAGGAACAAACCACAGAAGCCGCAACAGTTGAATGGAACGTGACTGGAACGTGGCAAAATCTGGCCGATTGGGCGTGATTTCCATTCAATCCGTGGCAACAGGCTGGCCACCCAACTTTGCCAACAAAAGCACCTTTTTGGTGCCTTGTCGCCTCATCCCACAAGAACAATTTATCACTGGCCCAGGCTAAAGATGGAGTTCCAACTTTTTAAAATCATTTTGAATCCCCCGACTTGCCATCCAACTTCAGCCCCAGCTGCGCTTTCAGTCTCCACCTTTCGCGGAAGATGCTTTCCACTCAGCTCAGTCAGTAGCACGCCACGGCCATCGAAGACGCTCACAGCGCGGCCATTGCAATCCACCACCTCTGAAGTGCGGCATGGGGAAGACCTGTCGAAGAGAGAGAGAGAGAGATATATATATATATATATATAGGTATAGGACTTACCCGCAATCAAACATGGCAATGTGAAACGACCAACTTATATGTAGTTCTTTTGTAGATTACTGTTCCATTTTGTTCCATATCTTCCTATGAATAGTTGGGATTTTCCTCTGCTGGACACGTACAAAGTTTAGATGTGTCCAATGCGAGGTTAGCCAACGAATATATGGATGCCGGAGTTGGGAAGTGACTAAATGACTTGATAGCAATTTGGGCACCTACAGGCCCATGACAACTGGAAATCAAGCACTAAGCAGAAGTGATCAAATGTACAAATATGCATGCACACATGGGTATAAATTCGGGAATTTGATTCGCGATAGTTTGCCTTCATGGCCAAACCTCTCTCCTGAACTAGACCCTCAAAGAGAAGCTGGAAGTCCATCCTTTCTCCAATCTCACCCTATCTTTCAAGTAGTCAAGGTTCAGAAAGAGCTTGGCCATCTGTCAATTTTAGTCTCTCCAGCTTCTGCATCAGCAGCTCTTTAAAGGTTACTCCTGGCACGAAATGTGGCCTCCTTTCTTGCCCTGTTGTAACTACTGGCCTAAGGCTCCAACCTTGAACAAATTAAAAAAAAAACAGGAGGTTTCAAGCACGACTCATCAGTTTATGACGTCTCACAGGTCACTGTACTTGTTGGCCGGTGATGATTTTGGGTGACATGCATTCAATCAGTTGCTCCTGGTTCTTTCCTCAGACTGGAGTACTTGTCATCGTCGAATGGCTCCCACCAATCGTCATGCCATTCCTTGGCAGCACCGGCTTTGAAGATTTGGGTCTGAAAGGGGGAAATGATGGCAAATGTTGGTCAAGACGCCTCTTAAGATCTGAGTGCACCTGGCTAGTTCTAGTACGACTCTGACATGTCAGTACCTAGTTTAACTGTTTAACTACACACACATATTTATATATATATATTATTAATTAATCTTTTTGGATCATTGCCCTTGTGGCTGAGAACAAACATTCACCACCTGGAGGCAATCTTGAAGAGGTCGACCATGGGCATCGCACCCTCCAGTTCCACTTCCCATCTGCCACGATCAGCATGAAAAGCTACCTCAGGAGTGATACCACTGTCACTGGCCGATAGATTCTGATAAGCAATGATAAGCAATGTCAAGAAAAACTCCTACAACGATCAATCACGTATATTTAATGTAATAATCATTGAATCATGCTCGTGAGCCCATGTGGCGAGAGCTCCAAAAAACCATCTGACTTGCTTCTATAATTATCTTAAATAAGTCTTTGCGTCAGTCAGGCGTCAGCAGGACTGATAAGAAGATTGTGGGGGCTTGGCCCGGTGTTAGACCGCTCATTAAGTTGGTCCTTGGCCGTCATCATTCCAAAACGAATTGAACCATCAAAGTTGGCCCTGCAAAGCTATTTCAATGCACATGTGCCCAGACAAACACACCAAAATACTGCAAGAACCGATCACCCAATTGTTGTGTTTCATGCGATCACCCCAAATTGTTGTGCCTCATGTGTGGTGTGTCTCTCTGGTCTCTCTCTCTCTCTCTCTCTTTCTCTCTCTCTCTCTCTCTCTCTCCCTATTGCCTTCTCATGTTTGATGTAAGTTGTCATTATACATCTTCCCATATTTTTGCAGCAACAGCCAATTGCTTTACTACCACTTCACCGCTTCCTCATATACTTTCTAGCCATCTACGCCCCCTACAGGTCAGCCTATATGAGGTCAATACGAGGTCAGCCTATATTGTGTCCCTGCACCTATTGAGATGATGTTTATGCAACAGGCACACCTTTCACCACCTACTGTACTTGCATAATTTTCCACTCATTTGCATTGCTTTTGTTCATTTAGCATCAATTTCCTTCATTTTGCATTCATGTTCTTGCTTCTTGTAATCATGTCACATGTCCTTTCATTTTAATTTCAAGTCTTTTCATTTTGATGATCCAAGGTCTGGCATGCTTAATCCAATGTCTGTGAAACGCATACTAAACGCTAAAGGTACCGCCTTCACCTGAATGCTTTCTACAAGGGAACAACTCTATTTTATAACACCGGTACCGTCTTCAACATCTGCCTGTAAAAAATAGAACATGAACACGCAAAACGTTCTGACCATTTCTGACCAGTTTTTTTTTGGGGGGGGCACATGCACATTCCTACCATTTGGACCATACGAGTGCCAAATCTACATTCGGTTACCCCAGCCATCCCCTAGCGTAGCACCGTGGTGCCAACTTCACCTCCCTGCCATTCAACTTGGGCTTTTTTTCGAGGCCCCGCAGCACCGTGCATGCCATGGAGCGGCCCAGTTGTGGCGTTGTGGAGTGGTACTTCCCCCGGAAAGGTGGGAACCCACCGGTTTCAATGCAAAAATGCGAACATGACTTGGATAATCTGGGGGTACCCCCATTCTAGGCAACCCCCAGATGCAGATAATGATGGAAATGTTGTAAGACTATAAGCAATCAATCTTAGTTTTCTTGTTGGCAGATGTTGGCAGAAATTTCGCCACAAGAAGATGATCTTCTTGACTGCCATCGTCGGTGGGAAAGTTGAGAGATAGTCAACTCATGTCAACTCCAAATGCATCAATGCATCTTTGGATGGAATATGGTGGAAGTACAACCTAGAAGAACACTAGCCACTTCAATGGTGTGATGGGATTCGGCAACAAGCTCTTAGGAAAGCCACATCGCATCGAGGCCACCGCATCACATCGCTGAAGCAAGTCAGGTGACATGAAGTAACTTACCCAGAAAATACCGGTAGAATCTGCACGCCAAATTCCATTAAATTCCTTCATTCTTAGCCATTTGTGCATCTTGTCGTTGGGTGCCAAGGTCCCCTCAAAGCATCTGGATTTGCAGCTCCTCCCATCCCAAATATTCAACCTCAGCAATCGAGCCGCGGATTTTCACACGGCTTATGGGCTTCGAATAGGTTGGCTCTTTACTTGAGAAAAGAGTCAGAGCTACCTGGCGCGCGGTTTCTGTGAAAACTCCCAAGATTTGTTGGCAAAACTGACCGATAACTCGTAGAAGTGGAGGATCAGAACCATGGCTTTGGATGATTTTGGTGATTTTTTTTAAAATGTACATCAACCCAGTGTTTCAAATGGCTGGATACTACTGAAGCTTCTTCCAGAAAACCGCCATCCAGTTCAGCCATGTTCGGCCAAGGTCCTAGAGACCAACAAAAATGAACCAAAGAGTTAGGCCCAAGACTGCCACTTAATTCCAAAAACTATGGCTAGTTGAAGTAAATCCAATCCAAACAAAAAGCTCGCAAACTTCATCTGGGCACATCATGAGAGCCGCGATAATAATTTCAGATGGTAATCTTTGCCATATTAACATATTCCATTAATGCAATGTGTTTGCCAATTCTGAAACCTTTCTTGTGATGATGTTTCAGCAGTCTTTGCCCAGTTTCTATCAAAATATATTCCTCCGTTCTTGCATCCCACAAACTCTTCAAGCACCTGCAAGCGCCTGTGTCTGCGCCAGACATTGGTACTGGACGCATTCTTGACACGATTGGAACTCCCTATACGCGGGAAAACTGTATATCTATTTATATCTGCCAAAATTACGCCTACATCTAGTAGAATCAGTGAAACAGGGTGAGACCTTTGTGGCCCGCTCAGATTGAGATGGTCTCGAATTGGTCAATGACCTTCAGCACATTCTCCCCATGTGCAAGCTGAAATGCAGTGTTGCCCCTGTTGTTCTTGATGTTCGGATCAGCCTCTGCTTGCAGTAGGAAATCGACATACTCATGGCCGCCAAAGTAACACGCGATGCCCAAAGGTGTGGCACTACACTCCGTGAAGAACCGCACCAGTCGGGAGCCCGCGCAGGGCGCTACACGGATCCGGGCCCGGCTCAGCAGCTCCAAGAGGCGGAAGACGCCACGACCTGGACACTGGGAGTCGATAGAGGCCTTAGCATCCAAGAGGAGCTGAGCTACCTCTAAGGCATGCGGATTCACAGACGAAAACACACCCAAAGCGGCCAGGGGCTGTGCAGCCCCAACACCTCGCAAAGCTGCTTTCTGGGTGTCAATTTCCGCCTGATACTCCAGCAGTTTGGCAACAACTCCAGCTGGTGCACACCTGATGCAACAGTTGGAGAGGGGAGGCAAATGCAAAGGCCCCGCAGATTTGTTCACATCTGCGCGGTGCTGGACTAACATCTCTACTGCCTCTGGTGTTCGGCAAAACCCAAGTGGAAGAAGGCCAAATGTATCGGTGACATTGGGATTTGCTCTGAATTTCACCAACTGCGATGCCACCTCTGGAGTGCGCCAGGAAAGCTCAAGAGCAAAGGCCAAGGAAGAATGTCCTTCCTGCAGGGTTTGGATATTGATCTGGGCATGCACTACCCGAGTCAAATCATAGCCAGCATGGGCCAGCACCGGAATCATCGCGACATGGCTTGAAAGAACTGCACATTCCAAAGGCCCAATACCTCTAATGCTTTTGGCAGACTCTAGGGATTCGAAGTTGAAGTCCTGCATGAAACTGGTCAGATCCCTCTCACGAGGAGGGAGGCCAAGGAGTAACTCATATCTTGCCAGGGTGAACCGATAAAGGTCCCACGCCCTTTGCTGCCTCAATGTCCGCAGTTTAGCCCTTAATGCCTTGCCCATCACGTAGAAAATCACAGGGCGATCTGATTCGATGGTAAAGTCACCTTCATGTGGGGGACGGTCTGCCATAAAGATCAAATTGGCAAGTTCCACCTCATTACTGCCTGGTTGGTGGGTTCAACCCCTCCCCAAAGAAAGACGACATGTGATATTTTGATTGGGATTATCCTCCCAGGTAGGACGGGAAAAGAGGCAAAAACTTCGTGTAAACCACTGGCTAGCCACCCTTCACCACCAGAAACGGCTTCTCCGAAGGTGACAATATGGAACACCACATTTCAAGCCGGCACCAACCTTGAGGCGATAACACATTAAAATCATTAAAACAATGCCACTGGACTCCCATTTTTTGGAACAACAAATAAACGCCACCCCCGTTGCATGGTCTCCGATATGTGGCTTCATTCGCTACATCCACCATGGTGACTCTAGCGGGTGTTGATAATCTGGTGCATTAGGGGAAGGGATTCGTCATGATTAGTCTTCAACATGCTCAGTACACAATAATTAGGTTGAATTAACTGTAGATATCTCATCCGTTCATCCATGCATATCCCCCTACTATCCCAGTATAGATTTTGGAAATGCAAGGCCTCCCGATTATCAACAAACAATGTGACTTAGATAAACCAGGGAAAACATATCCCGGCAATAGACCCCAAAACAGCCTGGGGCAGTGGAGGGTAATGTATGATAATGTGGATGATGATGATGATGCTGATGATGATGATGACGATGATGATGATGACGATGATGAAGAAGATGATGGTGATGATGATGATGATGATGAGGACGGTATGGAGGATGCTGATGTTGGCGAGGAGGAGGAGAATGAGGATGACAATGCGGAAGATGAAATGGAGGATCAGGTGGAGGATGATGATGATGTTGAGAAGGAGGAAGATGATGATTTTTAAGGTGATAATGTTTAGGAGGATGATGCAAAGGGTGATAATGTTGCGGAAGATGAGGTGGAGGATGATGATGTTGCAGAAGGTGAGGTGGAGGACGATGATGTTGAGGATGATCATGTCAAGGGGGAGGTAGATGATGATGTTACAATGACTGATGATGTTGAAGAGGAGGAAGGTAATGATGTTGAGGATGATGATTGAGGAGGAGGACCGATCCCAAGACCGCGACCCACACTTTGTGCGAGCCTGCGCGGTCGAAATGAACTTTATCATATCACAAGAGCCATTTTGTGCGAGAATTCACATGTAAAATGCCGCAGACCAAGAGCGGGGACCACAATTTGTGCGAGCCAGCGCAGTCGAAATGCATGTGGACATTTCACTAAGAGCAACTTTTTACACGCATTTACAGGTAAAATGCCGCCGACCGGAACCGGGGACCATACTTTTTGCGAGCTTGCGCACTCGAAATGCATTTGGACATTTCACAAGCGCCACTTTATACAGAAATTTACAGGTAAAATTCCGCCGACCAGAAACAGGGACCATACTTTGTGCGAGCCTGCGCAGCCGACATGCACTTGGACATGTCACAAGAGCCACTTTTTGAGAATTTGCTGGAATCATGTTGAGGGATTTTTGGTGTGGATTTTCGATTGCACAGGCTTGCACAAAGTGTGGGTCGCGCTCTTGGGATCGGTCCTCTTCCTCAGCATCATCATCTTCCCCCCCCTTGACATGATCATCCTCAACATCATCATCCTCCACCTCATCTTCCGCAACATTATCATCCTTTTCATCATCCTCATAAACAATATTATCTTAAACAATAATCATCTTCCTCCTTCTCAGCATCATCATCATCATCAACACCAACATCGTCATCATTACCATCATCATCATCATCATCATCGTCATCCTGCACATCGTCCTCCTGCACCTCACCATCCTCAACATCATCATCCTCAACATCATTGTCCGAAACATCATCATCATCATCACCACCACCACCACCATCACCATCACCATCATCATCACCACCATCATCATCATCATCAGCATCATCATCATCCACATTATTATATATTAAAAACCCTCCCACTGCCCCACGCTGTTTTGGGGTCTCTTGCCAGGTTAATTTTCGTGTGGATTTTCCAAATCAACACGGACCTCGGGTCAAGTAAGACTTCAGATCGCAGAGTTGCCCTGTATCTCTATGATGAAGGCGTGGGACCAGCGCCACAAAGACATCAGAGACCTGGCTCCGGAGCGCAATGGCTGCTGGTTGGTCTGGGCATCCAATTTCTGGGGACATACACATCTGTCTATATGTATACAAATGGGGTATGATATGTCTATAACATATATATAAATATGTATATACATTCCAAAATCAGACAATGTCTCAAATATCTTATATATATATATATGTTTTTTGTTACATTCTTCTACATTTTTTGAGGCATGCGCACCTCTACATAGAAAGGAATGGAACTGACGTACAAGTCCTGGGTGGTTCCAGTTGGGCTTCGCAGGGCACTGGCGGTGGCCCCCACTTCCAACTCAGAATATGTCGAGAGGGTCACACCTGCGGAGTCTTTCAGGTCAAAAGGGTCAAAAGTCGCCTGAGGGATGCTGAACCAATCCATCCAGATATAGCCAGTGCTCAAGCTCTTTCGTTCCTGTTGTGAGAACCGGCGGGTGTCGCCCAGAAACTGGGAGGCCAAATCACTTGTGGCCATAGTTTCGCCTGCAATGAGCTTTCGCAGTGCTTTTTGAAGCACCGGCAGTTGCAGAAACTCAGGGTCTGGATGAGAAGAACCCAGCCATTGGTGCGACACAAAAACGCAGAAATGGGCGGGGCTCCGTTTGACCAAAAGTCCTGGTTTGTGCTTGGGTGGCAAAAAATATAGTATAGTATGAAACTAAACTTGGGTGTGAGCCTTCCATCTACCATGTTATGGTTGAACATGCCAATTCCTAATTTGTTATCATTGCGACGATCAGTTTGGTTCTCCCTATCATGATTACCCGCAATGATGGCAAGTCATCCATTGACGGGAAAGGACATGCGGTGCAGCCCTGCGGCCTTGCAGCACTAAATGTAACTTTTGCACAAATTCTAACGAATTTTAAGGTCAAAGGTTGCGAGAGGTTCTGCCCAATGCTTTTCTAACACGTACTCATACCATCTCATACCATCTGGATTCTGGATGCATCCGTTTGGTGTTTTCAACCCTAGAATATGAACGTCGTCAGGGATCATGGTCCCCTTAGCTGGGATGAATGGGATGACATGGTATGTCTGAGAAATGAAGCACGTCAAGTACAGTAACCATGTGAAGCCCAAAAAATGCTTACAGCAATTACAAAATGCATCAAAATACTGTAAAATCAAAATTGGCAAGGGGCGTCTTGAGGAGAATATCTACGGACAAAATCTCCTCACAAGACCTATACTACTATACAAGAACCAGGGCGCCAAAGAGAAACTCAAAATTGCCGTAGAGGATCCTACAAGATTGTTTTACAAGAACCTCCTCAAGATCTCAGATCTCAAAGTATCCCACAAGAGCTTTCGCACAAGCACCTCTGATACAGGGGATCTTCAAAACTTTCCTTGGATTGACTTCTGCGAGTCCCGGGAGGATACCAACAAGATCTTTTCAAGATCTTCTTTCCCGCAAAGAAGTCTAGAGTCTACACGATCTGGGTCAAAATATTCAAAATCTTCAAATCAGGACCAAAAAGAGAACCTCACAAGATTGTCATACAATTACAAGGATCAATATAGTTTTTCAAGAACCTCTTCAGAGGATTCTGCAAGAGGTTCCATAAACACCTCTATTACGGGGATCTTCAAGACTTTCATGCAAAGGACCTCTATAAGATTTCACGAGGATCACCACAACATCCTGCCACAAGGACCTCTACAAGATCGTTGTCATGAAACTTTTATTAACTGACTGTCTGAGCATCGCGCCACAACGAACACCGATGAAACACGCACAAAGTGCTGAGACTCGCGTGTGCGATATCAAAATGATCAAAATGAGCACCGCTCCGCAATGAGATCATGAAACACAAAGTCGAGAATATAACAAAATGAGCGCCGCGCCACACCGAGAAAACGAGCAGCACAAAGTATAACGAGACAATCACGCGAGCGATATCTAAGTGAGCACCGCACCACAACGAGAGAACGAGCAGCCCAAAGTAACGAGACAATCGCGCGAGCGATATCTAAGTGAGCACCGCGTCACAACGAGAAAACGAGCAGCGCAAAGTAACGAGCCAATCGCGCGAGCGATATCTAAGTGAGCACCGCGCCACAACGAGAATAATCCGAAACGCACAAAGTAACGAGACAATCGCGCGATCGATGTCAAAATGATCACCGCGCCACAACGAGAACAATCCGACACGCACAAAGTGATGGGAAGGTTGCGCGAGCACGTGTGGGAAATTCACCAAATATTGCGCTCACCACAGTGGTGAAAATTGAAATGTGTAATCGGATGCTTTACCTATGGGTTTTTGCGTCGCATTCTCTAAAGTACTGCACCTGCCAGCAAAAAAACTGAGGCTCCGAAGTCTTGTGCCTGAATGACAAAAAACCCACAAAACGCGAAGCCGTCACCAAGTTCACCAAGTAGAAGTAATGCGCCTGCCACGAATAAATGACCTAACCTTGCGCCTGCCACGAAATACCAGTATAGCTCCAAAAACGGATACCGCACGCAGGCACAAGCGCATCTCTGCAACAGAGCTCTCCAAGACCAAATTTTGTGCAAGACTTCTGTCGAACTTTTGGGCTGCAAAGGTCGCCAAATTATCGGGACATGGATGCCACCACCTTCGATAAGAACTTCATAGTGTGTGAACGCACTGTTAGGGAAATAAATGAACCATGGTACCACATTCTTAAACACACCTATTTGAAACAACCAGCAAGCCGTCCTTTCTTTCGAAGATCTTCATGTTTTGGCATGTGGTCCAGCTCCAAGAAGTCTTTGACTCTCAACACCCACATGCTCCCAAAGGATTTGCTGACAGGGTCAGAATTTGGCTGACTCGCCCGATTTCCCATGGCTTCAGGCTGTCAGGCTGGGGCATTGACACAAGGCGGGAAATCCGTTGAGGGGCCTTGAAATCCAAATGAGCCAACACAAGCACGCGCACACACTCGCACATCTATTCTATCTATGCAGGCGACCCACGCACTGACATCTGGCCATGTGCTCTGCAACGAGGTGATTTGTGTGTTGTTAATTAAATTTACATATGCGGAAATGATTGGTGTCAACACCCCTGGCCCTTTTAAATGCACATGGCCATGGGAAAAGGGTGGAGTTCAAAAGGCGAAATGTGATCTCTAGTGTAATGTTGGTTTCCTGCCCCAATGGTCCCCACAGCTGGTGGGAAGTGGATACATTCTTCTCTGATTGTTGAAGGTTCAAAGCCTGCTTAGGACAATTATGAATATGGCTCCAAAGGTTCCCAGGACCCCAAAATGCATGGTTTTTATGCCACTAGTGCCGCACAAGGTGGTGGCAGAAGTCTCAAAGATAGGGCCCTATGTAAAGGTGATTAATTGCAGGAGAGGCGAGCTGCTGTGATGCATGGATGGCAGAGCGAACCCACTGATGAATCACAATGTCTCTCTCTCTCTCTGTCTATCTACCTGTCTATCTATAATCTAGCGTAGCCCAATGGAGTTGTAATTAAAGCTCTAGTTGTAGTTGTACTTGCGGTGTTAGTTGTAGGTGTAGTTGCAGTCTAGTTTAGAATCGTGCGCAATTGCAGTTGTAGCTGTAGTTGCAGTTGTAGTTGTATAGTGTAGTTGTAGCTGTAGTTGTAGCTGTAGTTGCAGCTGTAGCTGTAGTGCAGCTGTAGCCTGGTGTATTGTAGTGTAGTTGCAGGTGTAGCTGTAGTTGTATTTCTAGTTCTAGTTGTAATGTAGTGGTAGTTATAGTTGTAGTGTAATGAAGGTGTAGTTGTAGGTGTAGCTGCAGTTGTTGATTGTAGCGCCGTGTAGTCTAATGTGGTCTAGTGTAGTCTAGTGCGGTGTAGTTGTAGGTGTAAGTGTGGGTATAGTGTAGTGTAGTGTTGTGTTGTGTTGTGTATTGTGGCGTCGTGTAGTGTGGTGTGGTGTGGTGTAGTGTAGCGGTCGCGGCCTGAGTCGGCAACCAAAAGGGCTGAGTCGGCAACTATGAGTCGGCAACCAAAAATGGCTGAGTCGGCAACCAAAACCAGTCTGAGTCGGCAATCAAAAGCGCTGAGTCGGGAACTATGAGTCGGCAACTATAAGAAACCAACATAGTTGGTAACTAAAATGGAGGCAAAGCTTAGACTGGCTCTGCACCAAAGCATCTCGCAACCTTTTTTGGGAGCCTTCGCCGGAACCTTTTCCGGAACCCTGTTGGCTCCGCAACCTTCTCCGGAGCCTTCTCCTGAACCCTGTTGAAAGTGACATGGCTTTGCATCAAAGCCTCCCAGACTTCACCTGCCTCTGCACCAAAGCCTCCCTTCTCCGGAACCTTCTCCGGAACCCTGCTGAACCTGACTTTGTTTTGCACCAAGGCTTCCTGGAAGCTTCTCCGGAACCTTTTGCGGAACCCTGTTGAACGTGCCCTGGCTCTGCACCAAAGCCTCTCGCAACCTTCTCCGGAGCCTTCGCCGGAACCTTCTCCGGAACCTTGTTGAACCGGAACCCCCCCCACCCCACCCCTGGTTCAACGTGTATGTGTGATAGTGTTTGTGTGCCACTTGTTTTGCAAGTGACAGGGAACGTTAACATCCCACCACATCCCACCCCCCCACCCCACCTCTGGTTCAACGTGTATGTGTGCTAGTGTTTGTATGCCATTCTTGAAACGGTTTGGTTGCTGAAAAGGTCTATTTTTTGCTTGCTGACTCGCACGTTCTTGGTTGCTGACTCGGACGTTCTTGGTTGCTAACTCGGGTAGTTTCTGACTCGGCTTCTTTAGTTGCTGACTCTTGGTGGCTGACTCGGGTGTTCGTAGTTGCTCACTCGGTTGTTTTTAGTTGCTGACTCGTAGTTGCTGACTCGGTTGGTTGCTGACTCGGTCAATGTTCGTAGTGTAGTTGTAGCCTAATGTCGTGTACTTGTAGCATCTTGTAGCTGTAGTTGTAGCTGTATTTGTACTTGTAGTGTAGTTGTCGTGTAATAATAGTAGTTGCGCGCACTTTCTTGGAATCTCAACGTCCAAAAATGGCCCGAGACCGTCAGTCTTTAGCACTTTTGACTTGCAAATGTGCTTCGCGCCACAACGGTGTGCATTTTTTTGACATCTCAACGTCCAAAAGTGGTCCGAGATGGTCAGTTTTTAACACTCTTGACTTCCAAATCTGCTTGGTGTCACAACGGCGTGCACTTTTTGAACGTCTCAACTTCCAAAAGCGCTCCCAGGCTGATGTGTTTTTAACATGTTGGCTTAGACATGTATGTGCTTTGGACCACAGCCACGCGCACCTTTTCTATCCTACATCTCAAGTTCCAAAAGCTCTCCGAAGCTGATGTGCTTTACGCATTTTGACTTCGAAATGTCCTTGGCGCCACAGCCACATGCACTTCTTCAACGACTCAACATTCAAAAGTGCTCCGAACCTGAACTGTTCCGCACATTTTGACTCCGAAGTGTCCTTCGCGCCACAGCCGCGTGCAATTTTTTGCTTTCTCATCCGACCTGATGGCTCCGCATCCGCCGCTTTAGCGAGCCTACTTTTCGACCCTTCCGAAAACACAGTGCAACTGTTCTACCTTTTCGCGCACCTGAACCTTCTTTCTTCTGACTTTTTCTCTTCTCTGATCTTCTTACTTCTTCCTTTCTCTTGTCTGACTTGTCCCACCTCTGCTTTTCCATCTGTCCATATTGCCGGAAGTTTGACTTCTAAATTTCTTTCGACCGCCCGCTCACCAAAGTGGCACCAACAAGCCATGTTTGATTCCCGGGACGTACTATAAGAATAAAGAATGATCCGTCGTTTGTGGGTCAGCATACCGCAGCCGATTCCAGGTGGATCTGCTTCATCACCTTTTCTGCGTCTGCGGGGGTTGCACTGCGTTCATGGACTGAAAGTGAATTGGCATTCATGCATGGGCCACGTAGATTCCAAACAATATGGCGTTTGACACAAAATAGTGGTGGATATGTAAATTGCGTGTGTGGGTGGTGGATACCAGCACTAGGAAATAAGAAATGGATACCCGAAAACAAAGAAAAAACACGCTGCTGGCTTGCCCAGCAACTGATCCCAAAAAAATGTTGGTCAACGAGATTGATTATGCCAAATAGGCATGGAAATTCAACAACCTTTGAATCCACCATTTGGACATGTATAGACAGCACACAGGTTCATATGATATATATATATATTTATATTTATATACATATGTATAAATGTACATACATACGTACACTTAGATATATACTTATTTCTGCGCGCACACACACATATAGATATATATATATATAGATAGACATATATGTACATATACCTATGTATATATACATAAATCTCTTTGTATGTTTACACATGCACACATTTACATCTACATATTTACATTTACATTTACATGTGCATTTGCTTGCACATTTACAATACATTGCATTGCCTTGCGTTACATTACATTGCGCGTTGCGTTGCGCTGAGTTACATTACATGACCGTACACAGGCACACAGACACATATATATATATATATATATCATTATATATCTACATACGAAACATACCTGGAAATTCCGCTATATCACCATTTTCTGACAATTAGCTCAGCATGGACATTTGGGCGGAACTTGCACACAATGCGCGGACACCAAACGATCTTGACAGAACCTGGTCTTGAACTGTTTTGATGGCTTTTTGTGTGGTATTTCGTCTTCTTCGGTTCATTGATTCAATGGTTCATTGGTTCGTTCATTCATTCCATTCCATTCCATTCCATTCCATTCCCATTCCCATTCCCATTCCCATTCCCATTCCCATTCCATTCCATTCCATTCCATTCCATTCATTTCATTTCATTTCATTTCATTTCATTTCATTTCATGCATTCATTCATTCATTTGTTGATCCACAGTGATTAATTGATTCAGCGACTCATTGAATCACTGAATCGTTGAACCACTTATTCGTTGATTCATTGCTTCGTTGATTCACTGAATCATTGACTCAATGACTCACTCAATCGTTGAACAATTCATTCATTGGTTCATCGGTATAATGATTCGCTGATTCATTGGTGCATTGATTCATTGAAACATGAAATCCTTGAATCATTGACTCACTGCTTTGTTCAATCATTGATTCACTGATTCACTGACTCGTTTCTTCACTGGTTCATTGAGTCGCTGAATGGTTGATTCTTTGATTCATTGATTTGTTGCTGCGTTGTTTTCATTGATTCATTGAAGGGTTGGTTCATTGATCCTCTGTTTCATTGATTCGTTGAACCCTTGATTCATTGGTTCGTTGATTTTCATGGTCATCTCAAAAACCATTTTGCTCATTCGTTGATGCACCTCGCAACTTCAATACTTCATTGCTTCTGCATCAGAAAAGCTCTCCTATAGGCCGTTCATTTCCTATAGCCGTTTTATTTTTTCGAAGCTTCCGCTCTGGCATGGGCCGGGCACTACTGGTATATATACATTCATGCATATACGAATATATACTTGCTCATGCACACGCACAAACATATACATATTTGTACACGTACCTATGCATGCACATAGATACCCCTTTATATATATATATATGTACATATGCACATACTTGGATCTGCGTATTTACATTCAAATGTACATGTGCATGTGCATTTACATGTAGGTTATATTACGTTACATTGCTTTGCATTACATGATATTACATTGCGCATTACTTGCATTGCGTTGAGTCACACATATACTTGTAATAAATCATCATGTTGTACATACATTACATTACATTAAGTTACATTCCATTACATGACATGAATACATACATACATACATACATAGCATTACATATTAGATATTAGATATTAGATATTACATATTACATTATACATTGCATAGATACATCCATGCATTCATGCCATACCATACCATACCCTACCGTACTGTACCGTACCATGCCATACCATTACATGACATTAGCTTACATTACATGACATTACATGTATATACATATATAAATACTATATTGGAATATATTGTATTTTTGATATTATATATAATATTAAATATTGTTGAATATTTTAAATTGCACATTAAGTAATATAATATATATATATTATTATTATTACCAATTATCTTATATATTATATACTAATATATATAATATAATATATATAATATTAAATATTATATAAAAAGTTGTACTATATTTTATTAAGTATACGTAATGTCTTGGTGACGGGGTATCGCCAACGCCAAATAGTGAAGGAACATAAGGGTCCTGCACTGAAATTGTGTACTTGTCAGCGTGGCTTTGCATGAATGAAACATATCCTCCAATGTCTGTGTCGATTGATGTCCCCTTTCAAGTAACTAACTCATGACATTGTCATTCCTCGTTTGGAATATTTACATGACTTTATGGTATAAAGTTTATACATGTCTATACTAGTAGCAGTTTGACTTCCATCTCCCTCTGATTTGATTTTCATGCGTGCTCCATCTTTTTAGAACCTATCTGGAATAACATATTTCGCCAACTTGACATGTTGGGTCATTTATTTATGGTCTAGTCTATTCCTCCAATTTACGACAGCAGAACTACGTTTCAAGGCTGAGTCCAGGCTAGCCTGCATTGAATTAGCCGACAAAGTGCGACAAACTGCGACAAACTCCAACTTGACATTCAATGTCTACCGGGCTATTTATAATGGGTTTGTCTCAAAATGGGCCTTCCCCAAGATACCCCAAAATCGCGATGTTCATAGGGAACAATTGATGATCAACGGGAGTTTGGTGTGACTTTGAGACGACCCCAAATGTTGCGCCATCACTCTGCTAGTCATTCTGCGGCATCACTATCCAATTCCGTTTCTTGGCTTTCGTCTTCGCTATCCAAAACGGTGGCAGCTACGATCGAACTGCTTTGGCTGAAAGCATCTGCCATGGGGCTGTCGGATACCACCACATCTACAGAGACCTCGATGAGGGATGGTGCCAAAGTGGGATGCTCCAAAATCCAGTGATTGATCGTCATGTTCCACATGAAAATAACCATTATGTGGCATTTTGAGTGAGCCCCCATTGGTGCAAAGCAATTTAAAACATGATTGTAAACCACAGCCCAGGGGGTATGTATGTTGTCTGCTTGCCTTTATGGGGATGGGTCCATATCAATTGCTGTGAAAATCCAGATGCAGCCTGAAGGTTTTCACATTTGGGAACCTCAAACTTTATAATACTCATTAATAATCTATAAACCTGAAGGTGACATCAAAAATGACATGAACAATTACATCAAATGCCCATATCTTTGCCCATCTGAAGGCTGTTTTTCCATGGTTTTTCCGACCCAAAAAAAAAACCGTCCCGCCTGGCCTCGCTACCAGTGAGGTCGACTCTCTCGACGTGTTCCAGGCGCTGGACCGCTGTCCGTTGCATCCTATGAAAATGGTGAGATACCTGAAACATCCTGGGGGCCTCCAACAAAATAACAACACCACTATAGGATTCATATGGATTTATGATATGGATTTATTTGTATTTATTTCGTATACAGCGGACTTAGATGGACAGGACTTAGATCAATAAATCATGATAAATATAGATAGGCAAACGGGATGCATCTTGAAGATAAAAAGGGACAACAAGTCATGTAGGACCCGCAGTTTGGGAAGTTTTACCTGCTTCAGCACAAATCACAATGGTCATAGTTGGCTGGCCCTGGATACTAAGTATGGCTAAGCGGCTTTCTGGAAGGCTTTGCGTCCAGAGTGCTCAAGCCAAATCCTCCAGGGCCGGTGCTGGAGCCATCACTTTTCAGCTGGAGCCATCACATTCAGCAGCAATTTTTGAGGATATGATGCGACCAAGTGTCTGCCCATTGTCAGTTGAGAACAAAGATCTTGAAACTTCTTCAAGAAGGATGCCAGATTCTAGAGTCTAGATGTTCTAGTTCATGTGTTCTACTTTCTAGATGTTTCTAGATGTTCTAGAGTCCGCAGCGAAAATGGGGCGGGAAGACCTGCCTAACCATTGCAAACTAACACAAACCTTGTCATGCTTTTGCGGGTTTCAACACGTGTTTCCTCTAAGCATGGCCAATCTTAGATACCCTGCAAACAATGAAATTCTTAGCTGGTTAGTAGATAATCCCATTGATACCAAAAGACTAAGGTAAAGGGTCGGTTAAACAGTTCCTGACGTTGGATGGTTCTGTTCACCCCTTGTTTCCGCATTCGCTAAATAGATCGAATTAAATGGCATTAAACAACCATCGCTCTGGGTACCAATCTCACTGGAAATTATGAGGAGGACGAATCCCAGCCACGAACAACTCCTTCACCTGTCGAAGGGTTCTGGAGCACGTCCGCTTGGAGCTGTCATTGTGTAGTGCCACTGTTGTTTTGATGGAAACCAACTCAATCAAGTAAAACGCAAATCTACCAAAAAAACAATTACTGAACCCACATAAACCACAACCAACTCAACTCTTGTCTTCGTTTCACGAGTTCTCCATCAACCGGTTCTCCGAGTTCTCCGAGTTCGTCCTTGTGAGATCCGCGCCATTAACGAAAAGTGTCGTTCCGGCAAGCGACGTTTGGCCGCCACGGACTCCGTGATCCAGGTGGGATGGACGATGTATTGCCCGCAGGCCAGGGCCGAGGTGGCCTTGGCCACCAATGTTTGAGAGGTAACATCTATGATTGATATAGGTAAAGGCCTATCATAGGTAACTTCAAATATCTTCAAATCGGCAAATCATCATCCAAAAAGGCCATGTTGATCTGAAGTTGATCTTTTTTTCCATTGCGATGTTTGTGTACTGCAGGCAGTTAAAAACCTCGTAATTCCCAGCAAACCGAGCAGGGAATGGATAGAAAGGGATCCATGATGATAGAACTCTGGGCGATCATGCGTCATGTCTTTTGAGCTAGGGAGAACAGATTAATTGATAGACGCGCATTTTAAGGGTCAATGCCATGAAAGAAAAGTAACTTCCGGAAACAAAGAAACTACAAACTGGACTCTGGCCGCGCTGCTGAGGATCGTGACCTTCATGCCTATCCTGATAATCCTGTCCCGCGGAATTTGCATTCTTTTCTATGAAAACCTATGCCTGCCTATCTATCACTGTGCTCATGTTTATGGTGGGTGGCCCTTTCTCAATTGCATTCAGTTACAATGCGTATAGAAAGGTAGGGGGTACCCTTCAAGTTTTTCACCATTTCGAAGCAGGACGAGAAACATCCCTCAAAGCATGTCGTTCTTTGGCACCACTCAGCTGGCTGCAAACGACATGTGTCACTTGACGTTTTGCCAGGCGTGGGCAGAGGTTTGCACCATGAAGACGCGCCACTTTGCCCAAGGCATATGCGGAAAGCCCGCCTGTGCATAGCTGGGCAATGGCCGGCAATGAAATGTTACAAACATATGTCACTCCTGGATTCTCTCTCCCAATTCTGTGTGATTGCAAGGCCCATAACTTTTCTGCGAATATAAGAGGAACTGGAGACTACAAGAAATACTTGTGGCCGAAAATGGGCATCGTGGTCCCTGATATGCCTCCACTCAGAATTCCTCTGCTTGAAGAGGGGAATTGTCTCAAAGGAATTCCAATGCCACCGGTAGTATGTAGCACAAAGATGTGTATCATTTTTGCCACTCTCCCAACACCCCGATTTTTCGTAAACTCTGCTGGGACTGTTGGCAACCCCTTGAAATTTTGCCGAAGCTCTACTGAGCTTCGCCAAGGCCACCAGCGACCCCCAAAAGTGCCAACGCGTGGCAAAAACAAGGTCACGTCGTAAATCACGGTCCCGCTGTTTTCGCGAATGCTCAGCATGGGCGATGCATAAAATCGACAACTCGTACAGGGTTTCTGTGTTCACTTTGCAAAAACCATCATCCATTTTGGTGGTATTTGCATGACTTTGAGGCTATGAATTCGCAGCTCCACCCATGTTTAGCATCCATGTGCATGCAACACACGCGTTTGAAAAAAAACAAACTTTTTTTGTCTCAGCACGTGGGGGCCAAGTCAGCCAGCTTGTTCAACGTGTTTGCGTTGCCGCAGTTTGTGCGACAAACAAACGCAAACACGTAGTCTCGGATGGATCCATTCACATCTCGAGTGAGCTTATGCTTGTTGCACAGCTCCTTGGGCATATTGCTTTAAAAAGAGACTGCCACTTCCTATCTGGTCCTATCTATACACTGCGTGCCCGCTGTCCTCTTGCGTGGCCCACGCTTCTTACAAAACTGCATCCTTTTGTGGGACACCTCTGCAAATTTCATATTTCTGCCATGCGCCAAAGTCTTCCAGGCTTTGGCACCATCAGCAAAAATTGTTGCCGA
>Ga0126342_10006128_pt1 | contig 21253 bp, 22 predicted proteins | sample Cyp1metagenome_FD_92528 | JGI IMG/M metagenome (GOLD analysis project Ga0126342, IMG submission 92528) | Coral microbial communities from Lord Howe Island, Old Settlement Bay, Australia - Cyphastrea 1 metagenome | ecosystem: Host-associated > Invertebrates > Cnidaria > Coral ...
GACTGGATTTGCTTGAAGGTCACATGAATGAGCCAGGCATGACAAAAAAACAAGTTCACCAGTGTAAACACAAGCTAAATGAAGCAAAATTTACTTCTAAAGCATCGTTTTCTATCTTACGCATACGCAACTGATCCACAGCAAGTAAACGCATGTTGGGGCGACTTTCCCGGGAAGTCCCCCCCAACTAAACGCAAGATTTTGGATCCGGCGGGGTGAGTTCACTATAGGTGAGTATGCAGTTTCAACTTTTGCGAATCTCAATACCACTTGACCATACTTGACCATAATATCCAAATATCCAAAATTGAACAAAAATTGAAAGCTGAATGTGCCGGATTGGCTTTGTGTCATCCCTGCCATGGGTGCATCCCATGTATCCAATTCTGCTGCATCCCAGCGGCAAACTACTTCCAAACCAGCCCACAAGACCTTCACTTCGGCCTCTGCAGGAGTTCTGAAGTGAAAACCCATTAGACCGAACAGGCCATCAGTCAGCGTTTTTGTTTTCTAGCCATCTTTCCAAACTAAAGAAAGGTCCACACAAAGAATCAAATCTGAAGCCGCTTGAGCAACAGTTCATCCAACCATTGATCTCGGTTTGACGTCTGAAAATCAGTTTTGCCGTTTCATGCTGTTTCGGTCCAGCAGCCCAGCATGCATGGCTTAGCTGAAGAGGAGTGATCAAAAACCGACCTAGTCAACTATTCCGCTGGGAAGCTGAACATTACTCTCTCCCATTCCTCAAGCTCAACAGTTCCTGGTTTTATCAAATAGATCCAAATAGAATCTTTTCCCAACCTCTTCGCCCTCTTTGCTGATGCAACTGCCCAGCTTCAGAAATGTTCCACCTGGCAATGCAATGCAATAGATCGCGATGGGGCACAATGGGGCACATGAGGTGCCCAGGTACCAAACCGACAAACAGCCTGGCTGAGGCTGATATCCATCAGTGAATGATACGCACAATCTTGGGTTTGGTCCTGGTACAGTTTGGTGGATTTAGCATGAAGCAACGACCTGCAATGCGTCTTCCTGAGGCCTTCTGATCGACTCTGGTAGCAAATTACATGTTCTTGTGTCTGCTTTCAATAGTTCTTTAGTCCTGCATATATTGTGGACATCATATTATGACATCATTCTGCTAATGCCTGCCGCGGATCACGACGGGATAACAGGGGTATGACGTCTAAACTCTAGACTCTACAATGTTGGTCTTCCCGGGTGACTCTGTGTTGTTCTTAGTCCACTTCTCAGAAGCAATCAATGCGATTGAGTTCCAAACTGAAGTCTGGCACCCGTACTCCTTCGTCGAGCTGCAATGCATGGACACCTTCAGCAAAAGCAGCTCCAAACTCTATGTCAAAATTAAAATCACTGGACTGTGATTGATGGTGGGTAGTGTCAAAACAACTTTTTCCCACAACACAAATCAAAGTAGCAATATTTTTATCTCGCAGCTGCAATCCACCGGAAACCATTGATCAGGATGGACTTTTGTACCCTTTTCTGACGGTATCTACAAGATTTTGACATACTTTCCATGGGGACTTTCCAAGAGAGGACTAACCTGTGCCAAACAATACTGATTGCATCAAAGTGCCAGGAGCCCAGGCGGACAACTGCAGACGCCACTTCTGCCAGAGCTGCCTGCACTGCGTTGATTCGAACTTGAACTTGGCAAAGCTTGGCAATGGCATGTTTCTCCAAGATCATACAATGCCTTGGCAATCCTTTTTTTCTGTCAAACTTTCCAAACGAAAGCAGTCAAACTCGACAGCTGAGCAATGGGATGAGATCGATCCAGTGGCGGGAGCTGTACAACTGAGATCAACTGGGCCATATCCATGCAGAGCTTCACAAGAGCCTAGAGTTGGTACCTGGCAGGGTGAAGAAAGAGGAAGATACAGGCAGCGGATGGAACGGAACAACTTCATTCTCAATCCTGGAACAGTCCAAAATTAAAAAGTCACCTCAATGTTGTGTCCTACAAAAGACATTTTTCAGCCAAGGTTAGCTTACAGTAGTGTTTCTGCACGTTGCTTACTGGTTTTGATTTCCAAGGTGTACTTGTGACATCGTATGATATGGTGTTTTCTGGCACGGCTATGTTCTCCAAGCTACACTTTACAAGCATTGTCATGGAAGACCCTTCTGAGATCTTCGGCTGTGGCCCCAGCCCGTTTGCAGCCATCATACAGCAGTTGGGCGGTCTTGTCGTAGGTGTCACCCATGGCATCATTCACAAACCAATTGGATTCGTAAAGAATGCGGTCAAAGCCGAAGGCAGAAATTGCTCGATCAATGTAATCACCTGGTGTCGCAGGGTCGAACTGACTTGCTCCCAAAATGGATGAATCTATCAAACATATTACTGTTGTATTAGATTGTATCGCTCATCTGAATGATTTCATGATAAGAAAGGACACTGCCAAAGGACTAAAAACACCCGGCCTTCATGGCACTTCATGGGCTCACAAAACAAGGTGGAGGACATCGGGGGTATACAAATCCCATGCATATCCCATGCATTGTGATCTTTGTACATATACTTCATCACAATGGAGGCCCTAACGCCTGCATTTTCTATAAGTATGTTGGAGTGTTCTCTGTTCATATATGATATATTATATAATATTATATTACAGATAATACATCTCGATGACAAGCTTTCTTCGTGGACCTGCACCCACATCCACAAACGACAAAAGGGTAGAAAATGGTGGAAAACAGCGCCTGGATTGTCCACATTCCACTGCTCGGTAGCACCCATTTTCATGTAGACATTGGGAAGTTTGCCAAGAGCATCAATTGCAGGGCCCCATTTCTCCATCTCCCCACCCTTGTTCCCGTTGTGGGCCAAGTGGTCAATAATGAAAGTCATCTCTGGGAACTTTGCAATGCCTTGGTGTGTACTACTGAGTTTAGACTACAAGGTCTAAATGAAGAGGGGACAAGCACACACTATATTATCTATATTACATTCTGAGAGCTTGTGCTCGTTGCTCAAAAACTAAAACTTGGGGGTCGAAAACACATGTTAATTCAGCGTCTTAATTTAACGTTAAATTATATTTTAATATTATATAAATGTATTTTAATATAAAGACAAGACCGATTAAATGAATACAATCAAATACATGTACAAAGAGTCCTACAAAATCGAACCATCTTTGAGTACATTTTCACCAAAGGCACAAGAAGGCAAGTATGGTGCCACTCTAGGCTCGCAGGCGAATTCCCAGAGGAGGCCTGCTTTTCCCAAGGCCTCCAAACCTTCCAGAAACTTCGGGTCCAAACAGGCGTCATCTGCTTGATTCTCCCAAGCCATCATGACAAAACGAGCACCTTTGAGACCCTTGGGAAGTACACCACCGTACTGTTTCTTCATGTTCTCCAGGAAGGCGTTGACTTCCTCCGCGCCTTTTTGGACACAGATTTGAGCCACAAGGCCCACCAAAAAACTGTCACTTTCCATGATCTTCAAAACCCATTGTGCCTCGTCCAGGGCTGTCTGGTTGAAACCTCATCTGGCACTCAAGAAATCTCAAGAATGAACTCCTTGACCGACGGCGAACCCTCAATGAGTTCTATACACAATCAGAGTGACAGAAATGCCTCTTCAGCCAATGACAATCCTGAAGAACTATAGCAATGACTACAAATAGACGGAAAAGGCTACAAAACTTTGCTTCCAGGAGAAAGCAGCCCGAAACAATTTTTTCTAAGTCTGTAGCTGGGCGACATTCCACAAAAATGGCCTTGGAGATGCGAAAACGTCCCTTCGAGGCAGAACTACGCAAGTCTTCCAAGCTCCAATCCTGTGGCTTGGGCTGCCATGAACCAACGGTGTCTCCCCCAACCACTTTGGCGCTAAAGCATCAAAATCATAAAGGGCTTGGAAAAAAAGGCCCTGACATGTTAGGTGGGCATCATCTGATATCATCTGTTCTTTTGGAAAAGGACAACACAATGCAGTCGCAGGCATACATTGGATTGGACTGGATGAATAAATCAGTCGAGAACTGGGGATATTCCCAAATCTACTTTCATGAGTCTTTCATCTCACATGTCAGTGGGGGAGTGTACATCCTTCGATTTTGAAATATTCTGAAAACAATTGCTAGATGCAGGATCTCCAAAACGTTGGTTGCTTGATGCTGCAGCGCGAAAAAAATGGATTGAATATGGGTGCCCGCCAGGTCAAAAGTATCCAAAGGTTAGACCTGCCATGAAACACTTTGTGGAGCTCCTCCCTTCTGTGTCACAAATTCGATTGATCATACCATACAATATCATAATTGATCAACATGGTCAAAAAATGTCAAAAAGCTGTTTTGAGGTCTTTCGCGGGATGTCTGCAAGCAAGCATCTCGGCGGAAGCCTTCTGCCTCGTTGGGGTGCCAAGCATTTTGCAGGCCACCCTTGTAGTGTTCACTGAGATGAATGTGAGTATCAATGATATCATCCAGCAAAACCTCCATGGCTGCGAGATGACCTCGCCACGCTGGTCTGAGTTCTTTCCGTTCCAGGTTTGTTTCTGCTATGCTGGTCTACATGACTATGTATGACTATCAACGCAGTCTGGTCAGCTTGATGGCTACTTAGTGATGGAACCTTTCCAGTGTTGGATCTCCTGCAGCAGCTTCCAGCTATATCAGCTGAGCCAGATGGCAACCGGAAAAGCTGTTGCACCTCCAGGTGAAAGCGTTGCTTGGTGAAAGGACTCGAAAGGACACATCGATGATTTACCGCCCCCTTGCCTCGCGCAAAAAACATTATTAAGAATTAATCAAAGTTGGTCCCTTAAGAGTGTTACTCCATCAAGGCCCAAAGCCCGAACAAAGCGCCTCCCGAACACCAAGCCTCAGGGTGAACTGGAGCTGCGAGGACGGCATGGGGTGATTTTGCAAATCTCGCTGCGTCTGATATTAACTGATCGCTGCTTGACACCTTGACCTTGAGCAGCTTGCTGTTTGAAGAACCCTTGGCTGCTCATTGGTAATGCCTTCCAAGCCAAGGAATCAAAGACCTCAGCTGAAATCCCAGCCAAACAGCTGGAGTGTGGGATTGTGAATCATGACATGATGACAAGTGATGCCAGATCATGCTCTCTTGGCTCCAGATCGTCATTTCTCTTCTGCACCCTTGAAGCACCTGAAGCTAACTTGAAGCCTGAGATTCCGGCGCGAATCCCTTTATGGGCCAGCAAGGAAGTTGCTAAGTCCTGCATGTTTTTTCCAAGCTGGATGCAGCTGCTGCATATATGCATGATGAGCATGCTTTGGAGACACCTTAGTATATTTGGATGCAAATGCGTCTTCAACTCATTTTCTTCGTTCCGTTCATCTGTGCAACATTCCGTAATCTATCAATCGCAAGGTGGCACGGTGCCAGCAGATGGGAGAAATAGTGTCAGGTGTCCATGTATGTGGGACAAACGGACAAAAAAAACTTCGTGGCACGGCGCAATCAAAAAATGGCGGGAGGAGATTCCTATGGTACAACCAATGATGCTCACTGAGAATGAGGGACTTCCATAGGCGTCACAGAGAGTCCAAGGCTGTTGGAAGTGCTTGCCACAGAACTCCAAAGCTGATTCATTTTCAATCCGCAGCAGCTGGTTGTTTTCCACGCGTTCACTCCTGCAGGGTGCTCCAGCCTTAAGGTGTCCTGTGCCCAAGCACACTGTCAGGTGTGCGATAAAGTTGGTTTGGTTTTAAAGCGGAAGGATGGGAGACGAAGATCCCCACTGATTATCTTGGCAGAGCTGCCGAGCTGCCAAGCTGGACTCCATGACCTCCCGTCTCTCAGATCTCTATAATGCCGACTTTGGCGACTTCGACGACTTACTCTTTAGTTTCCGTCTTTCCGCACTGAGCTCAATGAGGACTCCGCATCGGTGACCGGAGAACCATGGCGAATCCTTGCATAGTGGCAGGCATCGGGCCCCTTCTGCATGCGCCCAGCTGGCTCTTCTGCCACAGGTTCATTCTACTTGGCCCACCCGTTACCGTTTTTCAACATTTTTCAACACTCTTGCCGTTCTTCTTCAGCAGCTCTTGATCCTGGGTCATGGGCTCCTTAGGACCCTTCGGCTTTTTCGCACAGGCCGCCGTGCTTCAGCGTTTCGACATTCGCTGCAGAAGTGCATGTGGATCATGTGGCATGTTTTGCAATAGAAACTCCCCATCTTTTCTGAGTCCTTGCAGCCACATATTTGCACAGTGGGTTGCTGCATTTCAAGCGTTCCGCCGGGGCATTCATCGCCACGAAGCCTTAGAAGATGTAGCCCACACGGGGATACCAGTTCACTCCTATGCAGCTGACCGAGAAAAACAAATTGCGATTCAGAACACACAGAAGCAATATGGGCACCAGAGGAAGCCTCGCTACAAGAACACCAGCTGCTAAGATGCAGCACGAGAAACGCCACATTCTACACACTTGGCCAGCTCTTGGCTGGTCCCGCCTGGGCAGCAAAGTGAAGAATTGGTCGAATAGGTATCAACCAAATATTCGTTTGAGATAATTTGGGTCATAGCATGTAAAAGCAAAGTAAATGGTTGGCAAGTTTGGCAACATGTGTGATGAAAATAGGACACATTTGGAACAGAGTTCGGGAAATGTATCCGGATATTTGAGGAACTGCTATCATGGAAGAACTTAAACAACAAACATTTTGGGAATATGTGGGAAATGGTTGGTCAAAAGGATTGCAATGGGAAGGCAAAGCCAAACGTGGAGATGGGTCAACAAGATAATTAGAATTTCAGTGACAACAACAAAACACATAGGGCCTAGGGAATCAGCATGAAATAGCTGAAGACAAAATGCTCTAAGGTTCTGGTGGGAAGAGTTAACTTGTCTTTGTTGACAAAATCCATACTGTATATGATTCACACATTCCTCCCCATGTTCCTACATCAATCATGTTCATCCTATAATATAAATCCAAAATATTCATAAATATTCCATATAATTCCTACTAGTAGGTTTCAGGTCCCAACTTCGTGGCTTCTGCAAAGTAGTTTCCCACATGCACCCCCCGTTGATGACATTGAAGCATGGTACAAGCATGCACATGGGTGACTTGCCTGCCAACTCATTGAGGTGCTTGTACAACGAGATGCCTTTCTGCCGGCGCCAGCTCTGCAGGCCATGCAAACGCCTAAGATGGCATTGGCGCCCAGGTTCGTCTTGCTCTCAGTGCCATTCAAGTCCAACTTGGACTTCACGTTGTCAATGGCTTGACTCCTTTGCCCAGGTAGTCCATTCCACCATTGCGGAGTTCGCAGGCATCGTTCTCGCCAGTGCTGGCTAGGCACAGCTGCAAGGAATCTGGTGTACCCACGGGATAGACGGGCAGCTGAGCGATGTTTCATAACAAAATGCGCTTGCGACGCTTGAGCACGAAACATCCCAGACTGAATGATGTAACGAAGCACCCTGGAGCTGCTGAGATGATCTTCATTCTTTGCTACATACCTGGTATAGTTACCTGGCCTCTGTGTCTGCTCACCTTATCGTTTTTCATGTGACCCTCGGCAAATCTTGGCACTGCAGGAGTTGAGCCGCTCCTTCCAAGAGGCTCATTCTGACACGAGATCTGAGAAAACTGTTTTCAAGAGTATTTCCGTCCTCCGACAAGCCAGGACACCAAGCTCCTACAAGGGAGAATCATATGTCCCTTCCGACATTTGTATCCTCATGGTGATTCAAACGGAAGGAAGCTGTTGAAAAATGAAACAAGTCTTGCGGCAACAACCATTCCTAACCAATCCTAACCAGTACCATGGACTGAATATTAAATGAGTTCAAGCAGAAATGCACTGTGAAACGAAATGACATCATGGAAAAAGTGGGAAGTGCCTCAGTTTCCAGTTCCTTGTCTGTAAGATCCAGAAAACCTGTGGTAGATCTTGATAGTAATTGCACATACGCACAGAGGAACTACATGAAGGACAGGCCTAAGTCTCCTCCTTGTCCGGAAGCGGGAAGACACACATCACCTTCTGCCAAACTGCTCATGATGGGCTCCTGGTGTGGTATCTGCTCAGAAAATCTCAGAAAGGGGTCAAGTATGGTGAGGTTGTGCATTTTCCCACTTTGAATTGGCCTGAAATTCAGTGAGGGAATGTCAAGGACATCACATCCGCAGGTGCAGTGGTCTGGATATTGTGTTTGTTCGAGTATTTGGCTGAAAAAAACAAAGATAGGTTGTCAAATCATGTCAAATCCAGGATCCAACTCAGTGCAAGGATGACTCAGATTCAAGAAACATACAGCCCCTCCTTCATACAAATCCAAGAAATCCAAGAAATCCAAGTAACAGCAAATTTACTTGGGAACCGCACGTGTCCAGAGCCCACGTCCAAAGGGATGACCTTTCCAAGAGCACATGTGCTGATCCAAATCGAATTTGCTTGGCTAAATGACAAAGCAATATTAAACTCAATTGGCCATTCCTTTCTCAAGCAATATAAGTGTTGATCGCAATCTTTCATTTTGGATGCTCTGGAAGTCCGGGGGAGTCTTGACAAAGATGAAATATGCACCTTCCGAGCAGTTCCTCACTTGGCTATTTTCACAGCCTCGTCATTAGTCATCTGAAGCTTTTTCCATGGTGAAAGTTTAACATTGTAACAACTACTTCCGGAACAAGGTACCTTCAACTCTCTGGTTCGAGACCCCGATTTGATTTGATAATTTCATATATGTAAGTAAGTGGGCCATATACGCATATATCAGCCATATTATGTAAGATATGTAAGCCATGTACACCACAAGCGAGCTGAAATGTGTGGCCCAGCTGCAGGCAACATTCCTCGGTGCTCCCTGCCTTCATCCGCTGGATCTCGGCCACCACATCGGCCAGTCGCTCAGCTCCTGGCCACAAAGTCTGTGCAGCTACAAGTAGCAAGGCAGCTTGGAATGTAATGTCAAGTCAGGATTAATTAACATCCCGTTATTAATCAACCTCCTCCTCCCATTGTTTTTTTCAATAAAAAAACAGGTGGTCCCCCAGGATTAATAAACCGTTTTGGCCGGACATGATTAATCAACCACCAGTGCTGAAATCCCATTTTGTTTTATTGTCCAACTATCTTCATTTTCAATTGGTTTCCTTATTCTATACTTAAGTTGAAACCTCATGAACGCCAGAATCCATCACTGCTGATCATTGAAAAATTGAAAAAAAAACTATTCCCCAAATGATCGATTTCTAATTAAATTCTTTATAAAAAATCTTCAGTTTCGATAGCTCCCAAAGGGTACCCCCCATGAGCCCATGTGCCCCATCAATAATAATCAGAGGGTTCCCCTTATTAATCAACCCCTTCCAAGGGGGCGTTTATTTACGGGAAAAACTAGGAAAGACCTTGCAAGGTATACCCTGACCTTCTGGGGTGGGGTTATTAATCCGGTGTTGGCATTACTGGGAAAATACTCGTTTTTTTTTTTTCATTTTTTTTCAAATCGGAATTCAATCAATGTTCAGTTCAATTGGATCCAATTGGATCCAGATGATCCTTACCATGATACCCTCTGTCTCACTGCCAGTGGCTCCTTGCTGACTATCCTCTGGCTGCGCTGCAGCCGTCAGGAATGCATTGAGCAGATCTAGCAAATGGATCAACATGGAGCCCTTGGATCTGCAGCCTGCAAATGAGTTGGATCCAGCATACAGTTGGATGATTTTTGTTGTGTTTCGTGGTGCTCAGGATTTGGACAGCAAGCATGTCATTTATTTAGGAGTGAACGTTGGAAACCGAACTTTGTAACACGCTGTGACAGTCTATAATTCTATCTTGCTACCAAAAGCCGAGGAGCTTTTTCGTATTTCTTCTCCAACCTGACAAGACTTGGATTCACTGCTGAAGCCTGTGAAAAATCTCTTGCCACATCGACTTTTAGAGAGGCTTTGCAGTTATCTGCAGGTGCAAACGGTATGTCCACTTAGACAGCCTCCAACAATTAAACCATATTAAACCAGAACTGGCACTAAGCAGCCACAGTTACCGTAATTAATAACTTATCTCGTTGTCGATTCCATTCTTGAGTTCGAATTGATTGCAGCAGCAAGTGTACCAGAATCATAGACCATCCAGTCCCTACTGAATCATACGAATTCAGGAAATCTAGTATCCATATAGGCAACACAGCCAGTCGTGCCAGTCGTGCACAGGTTTGAACACACCAAACAAGATAAAGCATGATAAAGCAGCCTAGCAACAGGACCGCAGTTCAAAAGGCTCTTGATCCTCCGAGTGTTCAAGGCTTCTGCTCCCAGGGACAACAATCTTCTAGAATCTTCCTCCGCCACTTCCTCTGAGATTCCCTCTCCACCCACGCGTGCCAATCGTTTGCCCGTGGCCACAGGCCACATGGAAGCGGGTAGACCATGTAGGACTTTCATGGCACCGGGACATCTCACCAATGCCTGAGGAGGCACCAACACTTCCGAGGGCCGATAGAGGCACCAACTCTCTCCCACAACAGGTACTACTGGAGCATCTCCCAAATAACTCACGGCTTGCTCCAACAAGCGACGCCAGAAGGGTTCCAGGACACGGCGTCCATCCAACAAGGTCAATAAATTGCTGCTGCCATCGCTGCCATCCCTGCCATCGCGACCAAAGGCGCCAATGGCTTCAGCCAACGCCTCGGCTGCGACCCCACGAAGCCACACGTTGCGAGGATCCTCCAGGTGGAAGTCCTCACGGTTGGAGGTCAAAGCCCAAGGAGCATGGAGAGAGAAACGGAAACCCACGGGCCGCACTGGTAAGAAGCAGAACCTCAGCAGCAAAAGTGGGCAAAGATGGGCAAAGATGGGCAAAGAACTCATTGAACATCATTGAACAACGTCGTTTTATGGAGAGCTTGTTGATACTTGTTGAACACGTCAAAGAAATTAATCAAACAAACAACTCAAACACTCTCTCGCAGTTGAATCAATCCCAACAACCTTAACAAACAATGATTTTTGCGTTGGCCCTTTGTAAGATGCAAAATGGTGCTTCACAGCTAACATATTATTATGGGATCATCAGCCATGATAAGCTATGAATAGACCTGAAAGCAGAACGAGTGTTAACTGGCGTGCCAAGAAACACAGGATCTGCATCGGCATCTGAAGTTGAAGAGCTTTCTGCGGCCTTTGCGGCCACCTCATTCAACAAAGATTGGCCCACAGGGGACAAGAAGCCATGACTTCTTGTGTCTCTGTCTCAGTTAGAAATGCACCATCTTGCAATATATCTGCAGGGAATAGGAAGAGTGAGCGGGCCTACTTGTTTCTGTTGAAGAAAAAGGGCGGTTGGAGGAGATGTTTTTGGGAGAAACGCCGGAATATGTAAATGTAAGGGATGTCACTGCTACAATTGAAGCCTGCCGCGGCCTCTCAATTTTTTAAATGGAAATCACAGGTTCGAACTGTGGTGGCGAAGCAACACAATTCACTAATGGAGAGTTCTAACTATAACATACTATAACATACTATAACATACTATAACATACTATAACATACTATAACTAACTATCCATTGCTTCGATCGATAATTCACCACCATGAGGGCAACACCACCATAGTTGAGAGATGGTGTTCGATGGTAAGAGCTTCTGGGGCCATGGCGGCACTCTTCCGAAAGGCCACAACCACCTGATACATCAGAGCTCGGCTTGAGTCTTGAGAACATTGCATTTTTGGTCGCGCTTGGAAACTTCTGTACTTTGCTGCTTTATTAGTGCCTGCAAATGTTATCAGTTCAAATCCCTGCAATTTCTTTTCCGCTTAGAAGTTTTAGCAATCTTACGGAGCCGATGTGGACCCACCAAGCCCACCTCCTCTTTACGGCTCCCTTCTTCGACGCCCAAGGGTAGCACATCGCTGGGCACAACCTCAGGGCTGCACTTTCCGCCAGGGTCTCAGTCAAGTCTCAATGTGCCCCTGGTAAAGCAAGATATCGAAGCAAAATGAGTGAAATTCTGTTCAATTGAAGGACTAATACCGTAGATGGACGAAATATTCAAACCCCTTCTATCCGGTACAACCCCCTTGCCCCCCAAAGTTCAGCGTTAATGTAACCTGAAATGCATTAGCCCCAATGGACGAAAAAAATCAAACCCCTAACATCACTTTTGGTAACAAGCGCGCTGAAACATTGAGATTTGGGGGCGCGGGGGTTCAACATAGTGCGTGCTGCAGGGTTCTAATATTTTGTCCATCTACTGTAGTATACTGATTAATTACTGTAAGCGAATTTGACAATTTGTTTGCAATCTCATCACATGTCGTAAGTCGTACAAAGTGTAGTCATGGTGGAATGAAATAATTGATGATAATTGCACAGCTTTCTACATCAATAATGATCGGCTGCTGCTTAAGCTGGATCAAAACTGCCCTTTTTGATCCTTTTCTATCATTGAATTTATAGTCAACTTTCAGGTCTCTCATAGCAATCAACTATATTCAATATTGACTCCTCATCATTGCTCTGGTGCAGAGATGTACAGAGTGTGCATTCCACTGTTTTCCCGTTGTGTTTTCCTGACTCGGATCCCCTGACAGCTGTTTTCCGATGAACAAAGTAGGCGATCTCCTGGCCGAGTTTGATCTGGGATTTGGAACCCCATATCAAGTCATTGACATCTTGATCCCTATAATTGTAGGCTATATAATAGGCTATATATTATATATAGGCTATATATATATATATACTGCTATATTATTGTCGTTGCTTCTCAAGGAAGTGATGGTTCAATCTTGGAAAAACCAGAGCAAGACGATTGCGGAAAACTTTGCCGCACCTCTGTCTCTGCAGAACCTGTTCGCATCAAGTTGGAAAAACGTATCTACAACATATCACAAACTCAAACCGCGACTGGAGGCCATGTGCAAATGTCTGCAGGAAACAAATGGGCAAACTGTTGGTTCCGCCTTGGCTCGACCAGGATCGCTTGAAAAGGGACTGGTTCCTCCTTAGAAATGCAAGTTGCCGGGTGAGTGGCAAGTCACTTTGCGTTCATGGAGGTTTACTGGATAATTTTGTGCGTCCCTTATTTGCAATAGTTCCTTCCCTCATGTTCATCATTATAGTTATTTCATGTTATTTCATGCTACAGTACTTTTGCCTCTGCGTGATCTTGCTGCTATGATACATGATGCTCTGAAGAACAGTTATACTGAAGGTCTTTTGGATGGAAATCTTTCGTAGGTAAGACGAAGCACAGGTCGAATCAACGACTTAAATCTGTTGGACCGCCATCTGCTCAGCACTGAATTGGGCAACTCCAGCATAAAGATTCCATACAAGTTATACGTGTTATAATGTGTTATACAAGAACTGAAAGCGTACTCACAAAAAGGTTCACATGCTGCCGCAACTCAAACACGCAGGTGTCGCAAATTTCATTTTGAATCGAAGCTTGGCCTATGCAAAGCCAACTGTTTCGGATGTGGGCTGCTGCAAAATTGCACTATAGATTCGTCAGGAGAGCAAAACACCACGTCTTCAACGGCCATCGGACATCGGAGAAAACTGCTTTCTGAACGGGCTGGCCCCAAGTCCGCAACATGCGGCGCCACTGCCCCGCACAACCGCTTCTCACACATGCCTCATCCAGTGGGCGACACAACGAATCAAAGGGCATCTGCCGGCAAGCTGCCACGCTGTTCATTCATGTTCATTCCACAAACTGTTGGATTGCCACCAGCGTTTTTTGTTTCCATCTCCAGCTCTCCAGCAAGTGTGCGCAGCTCGGCCGGGTACCGCGACAATGCGCACATTGGTGCTGCATGGCATGGAGCCATCCTCACGCAGCAACCTGGCACTGCAATTGCCTGCTCAAGGACGACCAACGGCTGCTACACCTCATAGCAACTATAGTACTATGAAGATCCTTTTTTGGCGCAGGCCCATCCAGGCAGCTCATGCTGCCTCAGATTTTGCAACTGAAATGATCTGGGAGGAGAGAGTGGCAAACAGTTTAACAAGCAAAAAGCAATCCAGAGGACATAAAAGGGCATCTGCAGGAAAAAATAATAATGTCCATTCTTCCAAGTGGCGGGATTCTTGGCTTCTGTCTTAGCAGCTTTCGGGATGATTGGACCCAACGCTCGCAAATAGCCATCGAATAAAAGCCTGTCTAGTGCCAATGGTGATGAAACCGCCAGAAACCCTCTAGGACAAGTGATAAGTGTTTGGAGGCTCTGTTTTCTTTCAAAACACAGTAATTATTCAAAACTTCTTGGCTGGATATAGTGCGCTCAGTAGTTGTGAAACTGCCGATAGAGCACATCTCTGAAATATCAGCGGCGGATGAGCATATTGCATATAATATCATATATAAAATCATATATAATATATTATAATATCATATAGTATCATATGGGGCATATAATATCATATAATGGGCCAAACTCCAAGACCAAGGACCCACAGATCTTTGGCACTAAAAAACACAGCGAATCCCCGGCGAAGCCGCCCAGATCCGCCCAGGTGCTGATGATGAGATCTGCACCCCGAACGGCCCTGCAACGTGGCCGATGCCATCAGCTTCCTGAACGGTGCAGCCAGGCCATTGGGGACGGGATCTGCATGAAACATGGATCTATAATATATATATATATAATATACACTGAATATATTATTATCATAATTTTAAAATGTATTATATATAGTTATATATAATTATATATAATTATATATAATATACATGATTTAATTGTATGTAATACAATGACAATGCATGACAATGCTTTCTGCTTCAAGATGTAAAATACTGTAACATAATATTAACACACCCAGTAAGAATTCTAGAGCCAGACTGTTTATAAGTTAAGTGAGACCAAATTAAATATATTAAATTCACTTCCACAACACGTCTTCTGATCAAAGCTTATCAGATTTCTCCTTTGAGCTGGTTGCATTAGGCGCGGTGGCCGTTTTGGTCTCAATCATCAAAGAAATGCAGTTGGAGAAGTCAGCGTCAGCAAACGGCAAATGTACAAAATGCAGCTGGAAGCCTCCCATCAATGCAATGTGCTGAAGGAGGTGTCGCATTCAGTGTGGTGGAGAAATCAGAATTGGTCGCACAGTGCACCCTCGGAAGTAGAATCAAATCCCCGTCGCATCCCCTTAGCACTAGCCCTCTTTACAAATGACTCTAGACACTGTCATTTGAGTACTGAAGAACCTATCATCCAATTCCTTCCATGCCCGTCTTACAAACATGGGTTCAACTGTAGCACATGATGGAAAACTCTTGAAGTTGCAAGTACCTCGTCATCACTTCTTTGCCCCTTTCCAATTTAGTCCCTGAAGGCGCCAAGTCCATCACATCCAGTGCTGCCTTGACGATCTTGGCTCACAAGCCGGAGAGGCATTTTGGGGCTCAACACTCTCAGACCGGATTCCCACACCTCGAGAGAACAACACAGAAGAATCAGGAGCCAAACATGTGCTTACAGGCGCCAACCCCAGCAAAGGTGCCAAGCAAATTAGTGATTTGTTTCTGCCAAAAATACATGGGAAGTCATTGGCACAAACGGATTTCGTCAACATCGTCAACATCGTCAACTCATTTGGCCAACACTTGTGACCGTGTCAAAACGCATCGACCTAATTGCATCTCTGCTCAGCACAAAGCAATGCAAACCCAGGGGCCCAAATCTGAAGAACAACTGAAAGTTCCAATGTCTGCAAGACGTCCGGGTTGCTCACTTCAGAACCTGTTGGCTTTGCTTGCTCTGGCATGGAAGAGCATTGAAAGGCTGATTGGGGAATCGAGAGACATTTCTTTCGGCAATCCCCTTCTCATTAGGCACTGAAGGATTGAAGAATGTAACGAATGTAAATTGTGCCCCACCCAGGAACTGTGCCACCTACATAATTAAACATATTTATTTGAACATAGTGTTTTGCATTATTTTCTTGGAAGCTGCAAGCTTCATTGTTTTGCACCATAATATCCACAAGGATCCACAAAGCACAAATGGCTGTAGTTCCCTGTTTAATACAGCCTGAATACAAAATCATATGTGTTTGTGAATTTGAAGCAGAAGTCCGGAGCGAGTCAAGGACTGACTATTCAGACTTAACTCAGCGGAACAAGTCAGTAAGCTGCCGAGATGACAAGACGCCTCTAGGTGCTGATAGCTCTGATAGTGACAAATATTTTGCTATAAGCAATTTTCGAAGCCCCTAGATGTAAATTGAACCCCAAAAGTCAAAGTCTACAAAACTACAATAAAGGCGCCAAGTTGCTGACTAAAAGCTGGCGGTTGATACTCCGACCATTGCAAATGAATCCTCGGAAAATCAAATTTACTGGGTGGCTGCTGCGGAAAAGTGGCTTCTGAGGCTGATTCACCTTTTAGAATGCTGTGGGGCTAGCTACGTACAGCTACGTGCGGCTAATACCTTCAATCATCGCAAGGCAAGCCCATTTACACCTCTACTTTGTGTACTACATGCATATATATATATAATATATATATATGCATATATTGCAAGTAATTATATGTGAATAGTAAATATATTGTAATAATATAGATATAGATAGATATAGAATATAGTACTGTATGATATAGTTCTATAATAGCCATGCGAAGTCTATGAGCTCGCATCAGTCTGCTGTACCAAGTGTCTGTACAACCATTCGTCCAGAAGCTCTTGAAGCTTGGAAGGCACCTGGAAAGCAAAAGTTGCCTTCTCTGCAGCTAAACAAGATGGCAATGCCTCCGCTCTCACCAAACTGATGCTGCCTCAGCGGGGATGGCCATGGTGCACGTTGTTGTCCCAATTCATGACCATTTGGTCGTGTTCAGTCTTGTCTGTCGAGTCTGTACAGAATGCAAAGTTGGACCAAACTTGGGTTGAGATCAGTAACTTTGAGCATTATCACTCATTTAATTCAACTATGACTTATGATATCTTATGATCATTAAAGAGGAAAGGTTCGAAGGGTCAACATGAAGTCATTGGCAAACATGGCAGAGTCCTGGAGGCCACAGAGTCACACAGCAATCGCATCGGAATATGAGCTGTGCACACCTTCACTAAAAATGAAAAGATTTGAAAAGCAGAAACTCTAAAAACTCTCAACCGGTCGGACCGAGTGGCTGCAGCTTCGACCCAGCATTGTTCCTTGATGATATAAGGTAAACATCACCATGTTCCGAGGCGTCTCCGCGCACGTCTCAGTGCCCCGTGCGACCTTCCGCGCAATGGCTTCATCCACGGGTGAAACACGGCCAGAAGTGCCAGCATACAAGGCTTGGAATGCCCTTGGACTGTTCTGAAAAACACAGATGTTGATCATGTTGCTTCTTTGCAAAGCAGAATCATTTCCCCTTGCATTTTCCTGATGTGAAAGCATGAAATTTCAGTGGCACTATGCAAAAGCTTAAACAAACACTGCAGTTCAGCATCATTTTGGCCACTCTTTCGTTGACAATCGAGCTCAAACCAGGCCACGCGCCGTCCGAATGATGTTCCCATAAGCCAGGCCAAAAGCGCTGCACGCGATCCTCCCAAAGCTTTCCAACCACGAAGCCACGACAAACTACTGCGAGTCTTAAGAGGCAGTCTGCCTCCACATACATGCAGATGCCTAGGCTGAAATTTCTGTGGATTGGTCGAAATTCGGCACCACAAACTGTATCTAGCTATTGACACCGAACGGCTCAAAACTCATCTCTGGAAAGCGGAAACAATGTGTCATGTTGATACATTCTCGTTGATTCTTTTGTTTCAATTTGCTCGCATGAAACAAATCTTCAGCAACCTCTCCACTACCAATTCTATAGAAACTAATCCAGAATAGCATGTGCACAAGAAACAAAATAACACTTGAATGATTTGAATGACTTGAATGACTTGAATGACTTGAATGACTTATAGCTGATGGAGCCAGGATGCAGTAGCACACATCTTTGTGAATCATTGCCGCAGAACCACCAGGACTTGGGCTCATGATGCTCAAGGTCTTAACGCAGTGTCAGCTAGAACAAAACTGGCACAAAGTGACATCGCTCCTCGCATGAAGAATCTTGGGAAAATGAAGTGATTGTCTTGTGTGGACTTTACTATCTAGTCCTATTTAAATCTATTTGATTACACCGGTATACCATTAGTATGCTATCTATCACTATATAGTTCCGCTTGTTCAAAGGGCTGCGGCATTAACCAATGCAGCATGACAACATGACAGCATGAACTATACCAGTAGCCTGCCTACGCCTTCCCTTCTCTGTTCTACCCCTCTCTAATCACTTCTACTCTTCAATTCGATTCTCTTCTCTACCCTTCTGTATATAGGCTCTTCTGCTCTACTCTTCTCTTCTACTGTTCTCTCTTCTGTGTGAGTCAAGCTATTGAGAAGCCATCCCATGAGTTTCTATCTCAAAAAGAATATGTCTCAAAAACATGTGTGCCCCTGCAAAGTGTTAGAAAAATCAATGCCACAAACAATTGATTCATCCAGTAAGAATGACATTTATATCATGGACTTCCCAACGGCACACCGTTTGCGGCACAAGAAGACAACTACAAGTTACCACCCTGACCCTCTACCATGCTGGCAGTTGATGTCCAGCTGCAAAACTGAGATCTGGGCCGTTCCACCGAGACATTCTGCGGCCTGGTCGCTGTTAAAGCTTTCAACAGCTACCATCTGAGAACCACACAGTACGCGCTTAGTGTAAGAACTTTCCTCGACTGTCCTCGATCCTCTTGGGATACTTAGATAATAAATTACTTAATAAGTTACAATAAATTATTATCGTAAATCATCTTAAATTCTGAATTGTCAAGTCTCTGCTCGCCTACACCTCTATTGTCTATGAATGTCTATGATGCAGTGGAATTCCCATTCAATGCCTTGATGAATCTTTGGCATCTTGCCAGGCCTCATGTCCAGGATGCACAGCTGGGAATACGAAAAGGGTGAACAAAGCAGTGTTCCAACATATTCCAACACAACACGCATAGGAATTACTCAAACTGCATCAAAATGCATCAAAAGCACAGGAATTTAACTGATGTCAAGTTCCCTAATATTCTTGCAACCACCGCTTCCATCAAAGCCTGTGTGCTGCGAGGTCTGAAACGTGCAATCTGCATGTTGCACTGTGATTTTGTACCATCCAGGAAAAACTTGGAAAAACCGAATTTGAACAGTCGAGGACCACCATGAACGTGATGATCGCAAAAGAACGAGCTGAGATGATTTCAAGGGTCATCTCCAGCTGCGAAGCCGCCGGGTTTCGCACTCCTGCACCATGTTAAGTCTCCGACCACACGACGCAATTGCCGCAGGAAAAGTAGCCAGGTAGGACACCTGCGACTCTTCCCATCCCGGGTTTAGAATTTTCCTGACAGCATACCAGCAGAAGCTTCCATGATATTGCATAAATATGCAAAAACGCTTGTCTGTCCACGTGGACTTTTCGTCGTTACTTTTTATATATATCATCACTCGTGGAAAAAGCAACACATATTTGTAATAGTTGTCCGTGCTCAAGGACAAGCACGCAAATCAAAGAAATCTCTTGTGAATTATTCGAAATTATTCGGCCAACCCCAGAAGGGAATAGATGTGTTACCATGGTTTACCATGTTGCACTGTGATGCTATACCACATGAGATGACTTTGAACTGAGAAAAAAAAACTTTTAGTTTGAAAAGTCTGGGAAGTGCTACCTCCCTTTCATATCCCTTCGCCCCTTTTCATCCCGGGACTGACCTCAACAATCGTTCCATGGAGCTCTGGATCAGCGCTGCAGCGCCCACACCTGGTGGTTGAGATAGAAATCCGTGCAACCCCTGTAGGTCTTCAAGCAAGTAGCATCTGAAGGAGAAATGTGTCTAATAAAACAAACTGAGATTAATTAAGGATTGGAATGGATTTGTATAATTATATACTTAGTGCATCTTAGTGCAATGTGTAGCCTCCGTCTCCGGCAGAATGACACGCGGATCCTGTCCAAACGCTCAAGGAGGTGCACTTTGCAACAGTGTTTGCATCAAATTGCCACGTTCGTTCGACAACATTAGTTCCTACACAAACCATTACGTGAAATTCTGCTATTAAGTTGCTTTCTGATTGGGACAAATCAAGGCACCATGATCCATACAAGTACTTATTGAACTGTGAAATGGAACCCAAAAAGGAATATTCGAAAAATGCTCCCCGGCAACAAGAAACAAACTAAGTTCTCTGATCGATGCCAACAATGTTTCAACTCAAGACAGTCCATCTTCAGTTGGAGGACCCCCTCGAAGTGGAAGATATAGTACTGTCGCCTTAAAGTGAGTTTGATTTGGTCCAAGGACTTCAATGACTTGTCCTTCTGATCCATGGGCAAAAACCTTCTGAGACAAAGGATGTAAACAAACTATAGATACTATTTAATTGCATTCCATTCCATTTCTACAAGTATAGTTTTCTTGAAATTATGATTATTTTTGACGCTGGAATATTTGATCGAATATTCCGGACAACTGCATACGGCATTCCTGAGGTCTTCACAGGCCGCACTGTGTTAGCGCTTGCCTCCATTGCCGAAACCAATTGAAGTCCCAACAGATTGACATTTCCCTTTGCAATGGCGTCACAGACATGACCGACAAAATTGTGTAAAACCTAAATTTAACGTGTGGGTTTTCGAGGCAAAAACATACGCGCACAAACGAAATTTGCAAGCATGGAATGATGCAGCCGGCCTTTACCAGCGCATCCATACCAGTAGCAAAGCAAATGCAATTCCGGTGGTGCACTCAAAACACCGCAAGAAAAGAATGATAAACATTAAGAACCATTGAGCAAACCAGGTGCTGGCAGCTGGCACTGTGTGCACAATTCAAGTTTTTCAACATTTCAAGAACTATGGGCGTATGAAGCTCTCCAGGTTCGCCAATGCACAAGTAAATTCTGGTAGGTCACACTCCCACCAATGCAGTGCGACAAAAGTCACAAGGACATTAGTTATCAAGGTGTCATCACGGCACCTTCAAACAACACTATACCGGCACCATCACGGCACCTCAGCCATATGAATATATTCACATACAACCATCCAAACCCATCCCAAGTGAAGCACTCTCACAGTGCATTGACAACCACGCATGTAGGACGCTCAGAGCGCCTTGTTATATAGGCACCATCGCGGCACCTCAACCATATTCATATATTCATATACAACCATCCAAACCCATCCCAAGTGAAGCACTCTCACAGTGCATTGACA
>Ga0126342_10006129_pt1 | contig 21252 bp, 21 predicted proteins | sample Cyp1metagenome_FD_92528 | JGI IMG/M metagenome (GOLD analysis project Ga0126342, IMG submission 92528) | Coral microbial communities from Lord Howe Island, Old Settlement Bay, Australia - Cyphastrea 1 metagenome | ecosystem: Host-associated > Invertebrates > Cnidaria > Coral ...
CAAAATCAGGGCAGCAAAGATCAACGAGGTAAATGGCCAAGGTCAAAAAGAAGACCCGTGGGTAAAACACCGCGATACCCACTAGGTTGACGGTTCGAGGGGAGCTTGAACCGAGATCCCTAGTTGACCTACCCCTCTGAAAAATATGCGAAAGTCAGTTGGGATCATGACATTCCCAACTGAATTTTTATAAAATAATCCAAATGTTCCAGTCACCACCAACCAGAAAATATCCTGGTGGAGATTTTCTGAGATATCGAAAATAAATGGTGGAGATCACCATAACATCACTGGGGCACCATAGGAAACTTACCTTGGAAGCTCTGGCCGAGTGGCGCTGGAAGACCGTGGAATTATCTCGAAACGGCACGGCCAACCAAGGCATCGACTTCACAAAACGATTGAACCTTGGCTCTCTGGTGAGGCGTGAATGCTGAAAGTTGGGGAATATTTGTTGCTATATGACTATATGACTATATGACTAAACATATATTATGCTAAATGGGGTTACAAAATGTTATAAACCAACTAAAATATTCCATGTTTGTCCAATTTTTTGATTCTCCAGTTGTGGATTTCCCCAGCAAAGCCGTTGAGATCATCGACTCAGCACATCAGTTGGTCACTTCACCCATGGCTTTCTACGGTCGGAAATGCCATCAATTCTTTGTTGGGGCAGTGGTTTTTATACATAATCTTAATTCATCTTATTCCTTCCAGTCATGTGAAAGTATATGATCACCACATGGGCACATTACTGTGGTAAACCCAATGTTTTTCCCTAAAAAAGTGGCAAATTTGGGTCCGCCCGACTCGCGACGACTGGTGTCAGCAGAAACGTAGACCTTGGGAGAACACGGAAAAATCCAACGTTCACCGTTGGATCTTGGGGTGTCTAACCTCTAACCTCTCTGATTCCATCTCTGCATGTATTTTTGGAAGGCATAAATGCTGGTATCAGATATCATCTGAAACACTTCAAATCTCGAGGTCAGTTGGCAAAGTTGGAGTCGCTCCATGGCATGGTTGACACGGTCACAAGGGCGCGACCACTTCAAAGGGATCAGTGTCTTCTTTCTTAGAAGCCTCCACCGTGTGCCACGTCAAACCGCCAAAGCAGTTGATGTTGGGTCAGGTTTCAATCACCAAGAAACAACTAACCTCTTAGACCGATCCCGATCAAGATGGGTATGACCGGGGCAAAGCAACTACACATGTGTGTGAACATCTGAACATGGGGTTAACCTCACTCCCGGTATCATCATTTTTCCATCCTACTTGATTTTTGGTAAAATAAGTACATCTATAGTACATTTAAGTACACTATCATCTTGTTGGTTGTATATCCCATCTGCTTGGTGGTTTTAACCATCTTGAAACATATTAGTCAATGGGAAGGATTATCCCATATGTTATGGAAAATAAAAAATGTTTGAAACCACCAACCAGATAAAATATATATATATATCCGAACATATCCCAACATAATGCTTGCTTTTTCGTTGAATGGTTATGGGCCTTATGGGTCAAAATCCTGGTACAAAATGGACCATTCTGGACCCCCCAAATAACGCTCCCAGAGTTCCGTAACTTGGTAACTAGGCTAAGTTGTAGCTGGGGTCTTCTAAGAATATATCTATCATCTTAACATGAACTACCCTCTGGTAAACTAACATTACCCATGGAACATGGACCATTTATAGCTGATTCACCGTTCTTAAACATGGCGATTTCCATGGTTACCTACCAGTTGACCAGAGGCTAATTGGGTTGACCAACCGCACCACCTTGTAGACCTTCGTGAAGGCCCGCACGAAACCATAACCTGCGACGTGGGGTAAAACTGTGATGGTACAAAAAGTGGGAAATCATATTCCTTTTTGGTTCAATCAACTCCACATTCACCTGGACTTCGCTGGACAATCAGAAAATTTCTTCCCGATCACATGCAACTGGTCAACGAAAGCCCAACAATTCTTTCCAGAGAATTTCGTAGGATTTGTTGAAGGGAACATGGAAATCGTAAAGCTCGGTTGTTACGTCAAGGGTTTCAATCAGGAATTCTCTTCAAAGCGAGTCTGGGACATGTGGGAAAGCTTAAACTATAAACATCTATAAACCATGTATCATTTTACCATTTGGATCCATTTGGGGTTTTGAAGCTCTAAGGGATCATTGTAAAGTTTCCCACATGGACTGGACATTGCTACCCTGGTTTTCACCCAATCTCGGTGATGCCCAGTTTTTACCGAGATCAATCCCCCATTTTCCGACGCTAAAAAATGCTGAGGTGCAGATGGGTCCGTTGGCACCGAACAAGAGTCCCAAGACCTCATAGTTGCCGCAAAAAAAACATGAAAGGATAGGTAATTTAGGTAATGGTGAAAATCGATGAAAATAGGATCAAAACATAACTTTCTGGTGGTGCAATCCAAGTTATGCTGGTCTCTTTTTCCATCACGTGATTTTTTCATCATCACCTCAGAAAATCCATTGGATAACTAACTATAACTGCTTGGTGGTTTCAACCGAACAAGGTCAGTTGGAAGGATGACATCCCATATATATCCCATATATTATGGAAAATAAAACATGTTCCAAACCACCAACCAGATAAAATATCCTAATGGTGGAGATTTTCTGAGATATCCAAAATAAATGGTGGAGATATCGAACTGATCGAACTGATCCAAGTGCCAGGCTTTACCGGAGAGAACGTCCTGGACGTCGTGAATGGTCCCGACTTGTTGGTTGAAGATTTCAGAAAGCCATCTGATGCCATCTGTAGGGATCAATGAGGATCAACACTGAGGATGTAACATGGGAATTTGTAAGGACTGAACCAGGTATTACGGTGAAATATATTGAAATATGGGGAGATATCGAATGACATATTTCACCATCAATAGTGTTTTTTTTGTGATTTAATGGGATAATCATGGGGATATATTTCATGAACCTCCATTACCTATGTCAACATATGTCAACTTCTTGATACGAAAAAAATGGTCCCTTGCCTGAAAACGGTGAAAAAAGGTACATCTCCCATGGTTTAGCATCATTTTACCGGGTCCATGGATGGTCGGGTCGTTCTCCAAATCCTTTTCTTCATTTTCTGGAGGGTAACAGTTGGTGAACTATTTTGGACATGTACCTCCGAATCAAGGGAAGACCGTTGGACTTGACCTTTCCTGAGCCGTAGATTTGAGGTTGTAATTCTGATTGAACTCTGCGGCAGTGCCTAAGAAACGAAAACCTCCCGGGAAATCCCGCCTCCGACACGTACTCCTTGGAACCATTGCGGTACGTCACCAAAGTGTTGGGAGGAGCCTGGCGATTTGAACCATCCCCAAGCACCCAAAATATCCCAAATTTCCAGGTTTGTTGCTGTTATTTATCAGAGGAAGCTGAGGAAACTCCGAGTTGGCATGTGCCTTAAGAGATCATGTGCCTATTATTGATGTAGTAATAAAGTAATATGAGGAGTAGGAGTAGTTGTCGTCGTCGTTGTGGTAGTAGCGTAGTAGCAGTAGCAGTAGTAGCAGTAGTAGCAGTAGTAGCAGTAGTAGCAGTAGTAGGAGTAGTAGCTGTAGTAGTAGCAGGAGGAGTAGGAGTAGGGGCAGCAGCAGCAGTAGTACTACTAGTAATAGTACTACCACTACCACTACCACTACCACTGCCACTACCACTGCCACTACACTACCATTACCACTGCTACTGCTACTGCAAAACTACTGGTACTACTGGTACTGCTGGTACTATTACTACTTACTACCTACTACTACTACTACTCCTCCTACTACTACTACTATTACTACTACTATTACTACTACTACTACTATTACTACTACTACTACTACTACTACTACCAGTAATGCAAAGTAGTAGTATAATAGTAGTATAATAGTAGTAAAGAAGTAGTAAAGTTGTAGACAAGTAGTAGACAAGCAGTAGTCAAAGTAGTTATAAGGTTGTATACGAGTAGTAGACGAGGAATAGACAAAGTAGTAGTTCAAGTAGTAGTAAAGTAGTAGTGACGTTGTAGTAAAGTAGTAGTTAAAGTAATCGTAAAGTTGTATCCAAGTAGTAGACAAGGAGTAGTCAAAGTAGTAGTTCAAGTAGTAGAAAAGTAGTAGTGAAGTTGTAGTAACGTAGTAGTAAAGTAGTAGTCAAAGTAGTAGTTAAGTGGTAGTAAAGTAGTAGTAAAGTAGTAGTATACTTAGCAGCAGTAGCAGTATTATAATCATTGTTATTATAAATATTGGGTTTGGATCAAACTATGAATTCAAGCTGGTGAGGCTGCTGTTGGCTAAAAATCTACCCCTGGGTCACCATCACCTCCATCACCTCTAGGAGCGAATTTATGATATGGATGTGTCTGAACATCGTTAGGAAAATATGCTTGCATTTTTTTGATCAGACAACTGTTTATCTATATATATGTATACATCAATCATATAAAGATGATCAAGCAGCAAGTCTTGGGGTTAACCATCATGATATCCCTATTGTTCATGGATACATATCCCATTTCAAAATCTCCCCATAAATGGATGATCACCATTTCCAGAAAATTTCCAGAACATTTCTATGCGGCCTCAGTGTCAGACAATGAATCACTGAGAGGTGTAGATGCTGGATTCGCCTGGAACAAGACTCTGGAATAACTTTTGGTGGCTTGGGTACTTGGGTGCCAGGAATATCAGGATTTTTTCAGCAAGTGAGGTTAGTTCAGCCATGTTTTTGAATGGGATAATCATGGATAATCTACTTGCTGGGACCACGGTTGACAACAGCAACAACCACCACAGCTACGCCACGATCCATGGGATGATTCTCCAAGTAGTTTATTTGATTTGGATGGGCCAGCGACATCCAATAAACCAGTTGGTAGATGATTAACATCCAGAAAAGCCCATGAAAATTACAGTGTGGAAAAACAAGTTAGCAATAGTAGCAATAGTAAGCCTGCCTGCAGGATTTTGCCACCACAGTATGATTTGGAGATATAATGGGACATAGCCAACAAGATGATATATGCGCCATGATGTTTTCCACGGTCAAGTTACGTCGGATTCTAATGGAACCCGTCATGGAGTGATGACTCGTGATGACCAGAAAGCCACGGCAATTTTGGTTGCCATACTTCCAAAACAAGAATCTTGCCATGACTGGGGTTGTTAAGAATATACCCACGTCTGGCCCCACATCACTGGTCATGCACATCCAAACAGATCAACTAATCCGCCGATTGGGATTGGGATTTGTTCATCGTGAATGATACTGCCCAATATATATGTATATATATATACATCATATATCCCATGACGGATCCATGGTGCTGCTATATATGGTGCTCCATGAATCCCATCAATATACCCCAGTCATGTTAGCATTTTTCTACCAGCACAAGCCGGATCCGTCATGGGTATATGTCCCTGGTGGTGAAATTCCCACTGATCAACTTCGAAACTTCAAGCGGTAAGTAATGAATATGAATTTGGTTACAAAAGTGGTTTTATGCCTGGTAAACCCAAGAATTTTCCAGCATCCCTACCTAATTCATCACCATCTCTGTATAAACCATCAGCCATAGTTATCATATGTTAGTTGGGTTTGTCTGAAAATGTTGGGTTAATCTTCCCAATGAAATAGCCATTTAAAAACGGGATTGTCTGATCAGCAAAACCATTGGGTGAATCCATGGCCAGCGCCGAGCGCAGTTTTTGCTGAATCGAAAATGGGAGACGTCTTCGGTCAGCGAGTCGAGATAAACATCGTACGAAAAACCATTGGAGAAAAACGAGACGTTTTTTAAACTGCCAGGCACTAAACACCCAAAAAACATCCGACACATCCAACATTTCTCAACAGTTCAAACAAAAACATGTCCCGGACATATAACGGACATAATATGGACAAAAGTTGCGCCGATTTACGACATCAATTCGAAGACACCCAACTAAGACGCAGCCGGCTCGTTCATGGCTGCAGATCGCATAGTTCAAAGATAGCCAGGGATAGCTGCAAAACAGCAGGTGCTTGAGATATCGGTACCAAAAAGGTCCCCCACAAGAAGTCGAGATTCATGCAAGCTTGAAAGTGAAAAACATGTAAAAGGTACCGGAAGGAACACCTAACTCACCTGTAATTTGAAAAAATAATCCCTTTCTGAGATGGTCCATATCTTAAAAACGGGCTTTCTGCTTGACTTCCTGCTCCGAAGTACAGCTGAGTCTAGCCATGCTGTCATTAAAAACAATGCGAAAAGCAAACATCAACACAAAAATAAGTGAATGAACGGATCAAAACCTAACTATATTTTTTGGACGTTGGGGGATGAACATGAATTTACATTTATAACAACCATAGATTTACTGAGTGTTCAACCAGGATACCAGGAACCACAATCCGCCATCCCCTCACAAGAGAGTCACCCAAAGGGGTAGCTGTGACACTGCGGCACTGTCCCAAGTTCCGGTCCTCCGTTCGGAGAAAAACCGCTCTAAACTGTTGACAGTGGAGGCTTTGGGAATCAACCGTTGGAGATAAAACCAATTTTTACACCAATTTGTCAATCTGAGAAAAAATCATGAACTGAAGCCATAAAAATTCGCTTTCATCTCCATCGCGAACACATTTTCTTTTGGATAAAACAATGAATAACTGAAAAATCTTTTGAAGCTGAATCTGTTTGGAAACAGAAACAGAAATTGCCACATCAGACAATTGATGTGGGTGACACAACACTCAGAGGCAAAACCTGCGAAGCAGTCTGGATTTATACTTGCCGTTTCATCTGAGTACGAAGGCATGTGATATTTGAGGGATGGAACAGCAAGCAATCCATGTGCACTTTTTTTTTCCCCAAACATGGTGGATACCCCCATTTATGATAATTTATGGTCATTTTTTATAGCTTCGGAACCATGGTTTTTCTCAATCAATGGATTTTGGATTCTGTGTTTTGCCATATTTTCCCATGTGTTTTTTGGATCATTTCTTGAAGACGTGCGCGGCACCAAATCCACCCTGCCGCGCTCGATCTCATTGCCTCTCTGCGCAGTGCAACACCTCACAACTTCAACCATCTTACTGTGCTGGATTCATTAGATAAATTATGGGGACTGCAATTAATTACCCCATAGGATCCATGGTGCTGGTATATATGCTAACATTTGTGGTATATTGATGGTAAATGTTACCGTATATAGCATACATGGATCCTATGGGATACAGTTGTATCATGATTCAATTGAAAAAAATGTATTACTTGGATATTGTCCCAACATTTACTCAATGTTGGATCAATTTCGGGTGAATGAATCATATAGCTGTAGGCGCATTCATTGCACTGAATAAACAACTGTTATGTTACCAGTATGTTGGAGAATGGATCTAACCGATAGTTTAGAATATGATGTTCCCCGTGAATTTGGCCATAACATTGAGGTGTATTAGGTCAGGTAAGCCTCGTTTTTTCAGGTAGGAACACCATGGATCACAACGTTCCTGGGATTTTACTTTTCTATCACCCTTGTGATACTGTGGATGGACAAGCCATCACCAATAACTATGAGGATTCCTATGAAACACTGTGCATAGAAAATGTGTTTTCCTTTTTTTTATGGGATAAAAAGCCAAAAACGATATCCTGTGATTCACATCGCAGTTGACCGGCGTTGCGCGAAAAACGACTACGGTATTGGCACTCTCGGAGTGGCGAGCTGATGTTGTCTATGGCTGGCTTGGAATTTCCCTGGGAAAATGGTGGATTTCCATGGATTTCCCCCTGTGAATGGGTGAATGGATTATGAATCTTTACATCTATTCATTTGAAAATGTGCGTTTCATGGGAAAATCCATATATATGCTGGGATTTTCCAGCGAGATTACCTAGTGAGGGTATGAAAAAAAGATGTAACCAAAATTGATGGGTTGATGGTGGTAGAAATGCCATATTTTTGTGAACATGAATCCTGGATATTCTTGCATCTTGTGTCATGTCCCCCTTGAAATTGAAGGCTCCAGACAGTGCGAAAGATCACATCACCTGATACAACAAGTTAGAAATCATCTTGGCTCCAACTCAAAGTGTTTTCCTGAGAAGATCTAAATACCAAACAAGGATAGTCCCAAAAATTTACCTGGAACCCATATTTATAGCCACATTCAATGGAAAACTCACAATTTCGGGGCCGTTTGTCTTTCGGGTCCATCTTCAAAAAACACGTCGACACGACAATGACGACTTTCTGGTGGCGACGCCACCGCGTTACCGGGCGGAATTTTCGCCCGCGTTGCGCGGCGGGGCGAAGCTTCTGCTCTTAGCTCTTCGGCTGTCTTGGACAGCGGAAGCTGAAGCTGGGCTTGTCAAAAATTGGATCCTTCAAATTTTTGAAGAACAAGATCACGGGATGGACAAATAGAGGTATCCAAATGGTATCCATAGGTATCCGATAGACAAACCCACTGTTCAAGTGGCTCTCTGCTCCAGTTCTCTTCGTAGTTCTTCCTTCTCCCATCTGGCGGTGGCGGAAGTGGGGCTGCCTGCCTATGTAGGGGTTCCCTTCCAATCCCAAATGCATGGCCAATCGCAACAAACTGCTCTTGAGCATTTCCGTGCTGACTGGCAAAACATCGACGAACTTGCTTGCCCCGAGTATTTCTTTAGGAGATAGGCTGGTTTTTTTTCAGGGAAGAGCTTCAGTTGGTAAGTCGATATCTCTAGAAAAGTATCTATCACTTCGGAGAAACACCATGATTTCACTGCCTGAGTTGTTGAATTTCTGCCCTCTGCCGAGTCAATTCCTCCACCATGGCAGCCATTTGCTTTCCTGAGGCATCACTTCACAGGGTTGGTTTAAGGGAACATCCACAGGAAACCATGGTCTTAGCTCTCAAATATGGGGGTTCCTCTGTATTTTCACTTCAACCAAGTATTGGATAAAGTAATGAATATGGGTAATATGGGGTAAGATGATATAAAATGACATGTGAAATGGTATTATAGATATATGATAGATATTTTCTAGATATATTATGATATTCATCAAAGAAATGAATGGTCTACAAATTATGGACCCCAATCTCTACGGACCACCTCGGTCCGTTAAAGTCTTCCATTCCAAATGGAGATTGACCATCAACGGGCATCTGTATAACCATCAGCCATATCAACTACCCGGCCTGGTACACTTACAAAAAAAGAACTGGAAAGATCCAGCATGCTATCAATGGGTAAATCCACGAACTAAATCACCATTTTCAAGTTCGCAAACTGTCAGCCATTACCAGAGGGTAATTGATCCACCTCAACTGGTCCGGGGGTTAATCGGCTCTCTCAGAAATCTCAACTGGTCCCATATGATCTACTGCTTGATGGGATGGTTGAGCCTCCCATATGATCCAAACACTAAAGGCTGGTGTAGAAAGTGAATCATCCAAAGAATGGGAGTCAACCTAATGGCAAAGTAAAGCAATGTCATAAAGCTATATGGATTGATGCTCAATAGCCATGGTTTTTAGTAAGGGATGGTTGACCATTGAGCCAGTCCCACCAGTCGAAACTCTCCAGTCGATTTCAGAAGCTTTCAGCATGCTTTCAGCTTTCCCTGCTCAGAATAGGCTGAATTTTCAGTCGACTGTAATAGTAGAAAAAAGGGCCTCATGGTGAACGGTAAATCCCCTCTCCATGGGATCTCTGAAATCTCCCCATGTTCCACTTGAATCCCCATGAAATCCCATGTGGCGAATCCAAGCTTCGCAGAATGGATTGCCCTGAGTGTTGAGCTTCCTGTGACAGACGCTGATGGAAAAACCATCGGCTTTATGAACCATACATAAAGCATCCAGGAAACACCGGTTTGCATTTGGAGGTGTCCTAAAATGTGCATTTGGAGGTGTCCTAAAATGGGGGGCTACACCCCCAACTCATCCATTTTTCGTTGATTTTCCATGACAGAAAATCCCATCAATCCCATGATCTAGTTCGAAATATCTACCACAAACCATGGATTTCACCTAGTTACAAACCCACTTAGCTATCATGTTCATTTGGAGGTTTCGTAAAATGGAGGTACCCCAATAGCTGGATGGTTTATAATGTTTATAATGAAAAATATCGAAAAACCTACCAAAATGGATGATTTGGGGTAACCCGATTTCAGGAAACCTCCCTTTAGCTTTATGGATAGTTTATCCATGTCATTTAGATAAACTTTTGGAACCATAACACATACGTTTTCATTTTCTCAAACATATATCATATATATAGAATTCACCCATGCCTCTGCCGCAACGACGCAGTTTCGATGAGCAGGAGGAAAAAAAATATATAGAGAGGTACCCTCTGGTAAACTAACATAACTATGGAAAATCACAATTTTCAATGGGTAAATCCACTATAAGTCACCATTTTCAATAGCAAACTGTTAAATTACCAGAGGGTAGTTTCATTGCTTATCACCTGGATTTCACATAAAGCATAAATCACATCAACCATCATTTGAACATCAAACATACACCATTATCAGCATTTCATTGAACATCAACCATCAGAATTGACATCCAACATCAACCATTTTCTCAACATCCATGTTCAAAGAAATCATGTTCATCCGATGTTTATCAATTTTTTAAGCAGACATACCCTCTGGTAATAGCTGACAGTTTGCGAACTTGAAAATGGTGATTTACTTCGTGGATTTACCCATTGAAAATGCTGGATCTTTCCATATATCGTTTTTTGTAAGTTTTTAAGTTCAGGCCGGGTTTTTCCATGTTTTTCCCATCATTCATCATCCATTCACCATCCATTTTGGATGGTAAAAATCCCCAAAGAGTCACAACTTCCAGCGGCGAAACCCGGGCGCAACGCCGGGCGTGGCCTGTCCAGACCACGCCTCCTTGGGGCAAATCTCTAGGCCTGGCCGAGAAGATCAGGGCCGATTCCTGGGACTTTTCATGGTTAATCCTGGGTTTTATACATACATCATATATATATATACATATATATATACATATATATATACATATATATATATATATACATATATATATACAATATATATTTAATGGGTTATATATATATATATATTGAGTCTATAGTATATATATAGTATATAATATATATTATATATATATAGTATATATATAATGGTCTTTTATGTGTTTTTTTTTTCAACATGTGTGTTTTTTTTTGATGGGTTTTGATATGGTGTTATTATGGTTCGATTTATGGTTGACCATGGGATGACATGGGATTGGTGATGATATGATATATTATTGGATTAATATTATCATTGATGGTGATATGATATCGTGATATGGGATAAAAAAGGAATGTTGATTCAGTTGATAGCTGGGAAAATCATCCAGCACGAAATGGGGAACTTTCCAGCACGCCATGTTTTTTCAACAGGAGGGTAACGGCTGGAACACAAGTCGACGTGGAGAGATAGGAAACTCAAACTCAGTGGCCAGCTTGATGTTCTACGTGTGGCCAGATCCATATTATAGTATTGTCAGTATTGTAGTATTATAGCTGTTTTTTTTCATTTTCATACTAAATCATTATAGTATAGTATCAATATTATAGCTGTATTTGTGATCAATATTATAGTATCCAAATGTATCCAATTTTTCCAGCTTTTTCCAGCTTAAAAAACCGCGCCTGGTGCACCACCAAACTGACTCTGCCATCGTTCTCGATACGAAGGACGAAGGCTCGTGGTGCCGTGGCACATGGCACAACTCATCGTGTCGTGCGGAGGAACGCTGCTCCAGCACCTGGACCGGTTGGGTCGGCAGACTTTCCGTATGAAAAGAAGGTGAAAAATGGCATCCTGGATCCCCTCAAAAAATAGAACAGTCATATTATTAGTAATTTATTAGTAAGATCCTATAGAAAAAATATGAAAAAATCGTGATCAATGACTTGACTTGTCGATCTTTTCCAGGTTTACTTTTTTGACATCTCTGAATCTAATCCCAGTAGATTCCGTTCTGGTTGATTAAATGCGGGGGAAAATCAAAAAAAAAAGATGACATAATGGGAACATACTATCCGAAAATTTCACATAGCGAACTGGTTATCCACCATTTAGTTCAACTGTTTTCCCAACTAAACCTCCATGGCTAGGCAGGATTTCCCAGAAATCACCGCGTTTGAGGACACCGGAGTGTCCATTCATGTCCTTTTATCATCCCATATTCATCCCATCAAAGCATATAAAAACATATAAAAACCACATTCACCACCATTTTTGCCACATAAAACCACCATAAATAGCTAATTTAGCAAAGCAATGTCATGAACCAGCCTGGATTGATGAAATCCCATTGGCAAATCATAAAGGGGCTGATTTTTATGCTTTGTTTAATGTACTATCCACCATTTTCAGAAACTTCCATATAAAACCATCTTAAAAGCCACATACCCTCTGGTAAACTAACATAGCTATTGAAAATGGCCATTTATAGTGGAATTTCCCATTAAAAATGGTGATTTTCCATAGCTACGTTAAATTACCAGAGGGTAAACCATATATAAACCATATTCACCACCATTAAATCTTTAAAAAACACGTTCTATATCCACCCTTTTTCATGTGCATCCCACGAATCGGATCCGTGGCAAAAATAATCCATTAATCTAACCCCATCATCTATAATCCCATATGTCATCATCATCATCATCATGTGTATATATATATAAATATGTGTATATATATATGATATATATATATATATATATATGTATATATATATATATGTATATATATATATATATATCAGCCCTATTTCAGCCTCTTTCATCCCATATTTTCAGTATTTCTGGGAAAAGTACACATCATTCCACGTTTTTTTTGCTACGTCCAGGACACGATTCGCACAGCAAAAGTCTTTCGCCTCAGATGATCTCGGAATGCGATGCTTCGGTCCCAGTTGAGTGGAATATCCATAGGATGAAATATACGGATTGTATAGTGAATATAATTCACTTATATATATATATAGTCATTAATATGGATTGTAAAAACCACTTAATTATAGTGCGAAATAGCGACATAATATATTGGGATGAGAAGTAATACCTAGACATATTGGGATGATAATGGGATAATGATGCTGTTCTTAAAGTGGGATAATAGGTTTTAATAGTTTGCGAACAGGAAAATCAACATGTTTAGTAGATAAATCATGGAAGTGAATGGCTCATTTTCCCTACATACTGGAATTTAACCACCAACAGACATGGGGAGCCAATGTTTTTTTTTTGAGAATGAACATAACTCCAATAACTAGGATTTATGGAGGACGTAACGCACTAGTATTCATGGGCTGAATCTAAACAAATCTAAACCAAGAAACCTTTCACTGTGAGAGCACCACCTTTTTTATATTCGATGCTCCCTTCAAAACGACACCCTGGTTGAATGTGTTAGATCTATTGACTCAAAAAAAATCGGTAACTCGTTCATACCCTCTGGTAATTTACGATAGCTATTGAAAATGGCCATTTATAGTGAATTTCCCATAAAACATAGTGATTTTCCATAGCTATGTTAGTTTACCAGAGGGTAGATGGGATGAAACTTTTCAACTCTTCAAGATGGTTGGAAACCCCAAACCCTGAAAAACACAAAAAAAGCCCACTCAGTTGGACCAATCGCTGAGGGCATACCGGGAATCCATCCATGCAAAAATCGTTTACCAACTGAATGGTTGTGAAAATTCGTTGCAAAAAATGATGAAACAATGGGGTTTAGATAGTTTTCCCACTAAACATACGGGATGTCCTATTGCCACATATGTTTCATTCCAGGAGGCTACAGCCTTCTGTTTTGTTGGGACTTTTTCCTAACGCTGGAACATCAATTCTGGGCAAGCCGTGGTTGGTCTTTTCAATCATCCAGGTCATTCTTACCCTCTGGAAATTTGACAAAGCTACTGAAGCCATGGCCCATTTCGTTCGATTATTTACCTATTGAAACTGATGAAACGGTACATTTCGCAAACAGTTGAATTACCAGAGAGTTTCCTTGGCTTGAGAAACCAAGTGACTAAATACCAGATGTTTTTTTTCACTAAAATTATGCGTTGATCCATGGATTTTCTGACAAATATGCCGCACTATGCCAAACATCCCTCATCCAGCAAAGCATGGCTTGTTTCACGACTCACGACTAAACTTCGCAAACAAAAACTTCGAAAACCGAGACACGTGCCACCAGCGAAAACATGGGAGTTGGAATCTCCTTCAAATCGGTGCTGGTGCTCGCCCATTCCTCTGCCCCATAGTCCACTTCATGGGTATCGGTACCGGCTCCCTTCCACTGACTCAGATCGTCGGGATCCTCCGTTGCGGAATACCTGGGTTTTTTTGGTCATTTGGTCATGGTCACCAAGGCTTTTGAAGGGGAACAAAAATCATTGGGATTGCCGTTATTCTTACATATTCTTAAAGAAAATTATCACTAGGTAATATGAATAGTCTACTTTTCATTTTGGAAAGGGAGTATTCTGCCCTGGCATCCTTTGAAATCCTCATGTTTCAAGAGAAAATCAAAGAACATCATCTGTGACAGTACTATACAAATGATGTGTATATAAATATAAATATCAATATCAATATATATATATATATATATTATATATATGTATATGTATATGTATATGGACATTTCCACATATTTCCACATACTTATGTCCGTTGCCAAACTTGCCAAAAACATGTTGTTTCAAAATGCCGCGGCCTCCGCTGCGTGGCTCGGAAACATCAGTCGGGATTGAGGAATCAACCCAGAAATAATGTCCCTTTTCCAGGCTTTGAGAACTGCATATCAAATCAGGATTTTCACAAAACTTGTGCGTCAAATCCCTATGTTTCCCCGTTGTTGATATTAAAACATCAAGGTTGTCGCATTTTTGTGGGTAACCCATGTTCTTCCATTTCAAAATCACCTCTCCATATTTCCAACTGTGGAATGTTGAAACCCAGATCTTCTTCCAATTTTTTTCGTTGAAGTCCCAATTTGTCGATCTTTTCCCGGCGATTTTTCGACATTTTCGCTCCACCCCCTGCCATGGCTACGCTTCGACCGCCGCCACTGGAGCCCACAGATGGCCCGAGCGAAACCAGGCGCCCTGCAACTCGGAGATGCGACAAAGGTCGCCTGCCATCGACAGGCATTTTCCCCCGGATATCATGGGACAATGTTGACACATGTTGACATATGTTGATATATGTTGATATACACATACCCTCTGGTAATTTAACATGGCTATTGAAAATGACCATAGAAATAGTGGATTTTCCCATTAGAAATGGTGATTTTCCATAGCTATGTTAAATTACCAGAGGGTATATATTGTGATTCGAACAGATGATATGCACCTTGATCTCTGCATTCATGTCAATATCCATGCATGAAACCAGTGAAGGGAGGTCCAACAGGATTTCATCAACTGCAGCCGTAAGGCTGAGGTCAGCCTGGGTGTGTTTGAGGGCCATTGGACAGTTGCTGCGGACAGCATCCTTTCATTGGTGATAAGAACAGGTGGTACATGTATATGTATATTATGTATCTATGTAAATATGTATATATGTGTATATATGTAAACATGTATATATATATATATATATATGTATTTATGTATGAATGTATATATATATATACACACCCATCCTTTTGTGGGCTGATCCAGAGAATTGAGAATTTTTTATGATTCACCTTACTTTGTATATTAGGAAAACTGATCCAAAAATATGTGGAAAAGCCATGGAGAAAATAACAACATATTCTACATTCATAGTGGGTATCAAGAAGTGGTAAACACCGTGGTGATTCGACTAGTCTGATACATTCGATTATATAACATTGGTATTCATAAATAATTGGTGATTCATTGATGAATAATTATATAACACATTCATTGTTATAATCAATAATTATATATCACATTATTCGTGATTCATCAATAATCATTGGGATTGTGATTGCATTAGGATTCTACATTGCCATATTTCATCAAAGGGGTGATTCGACGAATATTTCATCAAATAGACGGGCCCCGTTTTTTGGAACAACTGTGGATATTTGAGAGTTTTGAAAATGGTAGTTGGGATGCTTCCAATATCACTAAATGCCGATAAATTGATCATCAAAACCAGCATGCCATTTCATACCCAAACTTCGGATTCTTACCAATGGAGAGATACTTCACTGGCATTCTAAAGGGTACCATTTCTTTAAAGTCCCCTTTTGTAAAGCACTTGGTATCGCCAGTTTTGACCTCCAAAAAATCCATTTCCAGTGTGCCGGTGATTTCCCACCCCGCACCTCGCAAAAAGGGCAAGCTGTCTCCGGGGCAGTCATTCCAACAGACATCTGCGGCGTTGTTCAAAAACCGGACCTCAGGTAGCTGTGGCCATGTGAGTCATGGTGGCTTGGACAATGATCTACTTTTATAGTTTCTTTTCCACATCGAACTGTGAACGTTTACAAAAGGTTTTATTAGTTGCGGATATGCCTGGCGAATCAATTTATAAACTGGGATCCAGGATGTATATGTATATATATAGTTATATATATATAATGGAATAGAACCATCAGCAGCCCCAAAAATCATGGGATATATAATTTGTGGGATCAGCCCTATGATGGAATTATCCCATGATTCATGGGGATACAATGGATGGTGGTGGGAGGCCTCCCCCGTGTTGATATAACTTACCTGTAATGGGTTGCTGTTGTTGTTGTTGTTGTTGGAACTTAGGTTTTAATTAAATTTAACCAACAACATCAATGGATACAAACAAATGGGGTATAATCATATATACATGGGTGTGTGAATAGACGTGGAATCCCCAACTATAATGTGGATGATGTATAGGTATTAAACCAACCGTTTAAGGTATCATTAAGCATCACTATGATATGGTTTCGCCCTTTAAAATGATGCTTTTTGGCCCACTGTTTATGGCACGTAAAAAACATCAAAAAATGATGGTAAACTGGGGGATGGCTTGGATGGTACCCTATCTTCAAACAAGCCAAATGGGAATTTCACCCAAACTGGTTGGTGGCTTCAACCCCTCTGAAAAATATGCTCGTCAGTTGGGGTTATTATTCTCAATATATGGAAAAATAAAAAATGTTCCAAACCACCAACCAGAAATCTTAGAAAACCCCAATCTCCGCTGCAGCCTGATCCAAGTTCCAATCGTACTAATATATGGGTGTGTCAGAAGTTTTAATGGGTGTGTACTTTCTTGAAATCCCCATGAAATTCATCGTTCCCTATCTTTTAATGGCCCATTTGATGGGTGTATCCGATTATCCCAGCTGGGGATTCTGGAAAACCTGGTGTAATCAGTCTCGCATCACAAGTCACTACCCGAAACCACTGCAGTGTTAAGGAGTAATCTGTGGCTATTTTCCACAGCAAAACTGTTACTAAAGGATTCGTTTCTCAGGATTTGGGGATGGTTACATGCCCATTATGTCATTTGTATTTTGTCATCCCATGGTTGTATCAGTTCTTCCCATAACCTGCATCTTGCTTGCCCACCAGGAGGGCCATGGCCATGGCTGTTACCTTGATTTCCCGCCACAGAACCCTGGCGCCAACTTCAATTGACTCTCCAATTTCCTCCTGGGCGGTTTGCCATGGCGAGACAAATGAACTTCACCGGGGGGTTGGTCGGTTGGTCTTGAATTTACCATCCAAATACATCCAAAGGCCAAAACGTAGGGCAATTTTTTGACACCAAGTTGGGAATTAAAAAACATTTGTCTGTTGGTTTACCACATGTAAGGGCTGCAGCAATCATTGGGATGTTGACCGGCTGGGTCGAAAAATGGATAAACCACACTATATGGCAATTCTTCGGAAAATGAGGTCGTGAACCATGAGTTTTTAACTCAGACAAGCTCATATCTACAAGTAATGGTGGGTGATATATGAATATACATAATTTATAAAATTACATATAGTATACTGTATTTATATAGGTTATATAATTATACGTATATATATACATATTATACATGTACACCCATAATCAGTGGTCTTGCTTGTTTGACACTCCAATTGCCGAAAATGTGGCACAAAAAGACCAGCTCCAAAGCTCCTTCGGGGATTTCTCACTTGCCAACCAATTTTTTAATTATCGCAGGATAGATCTATAAAAAAATACAAAACTACTATACCATTCAATAGAAAGCCCAAATGATTCTTCCATTGCCCCATTCATGCCATGGTTGATCTGGTTGATCATAGAGTGTCATCACCCAGAATCATCATAACATTTATCACTTCCCCTCTGGTTATGACTAACAGTTCGCCATGGAAAATGATGGCCCATAGAAATAGATGGTTTACCTATTAAAAATGGTGATTTTCCATGGCAAACTGTTAGTCATAACCAGAGGGTATATCTATATTCCCATAGTTTGATGCTTCAAATCCCTGATGACCCAATCAACTAGCATATTAATTTTCCAACACTTAACCAGCTATGTCAGAATCCCCATTTTCTCCAAGAAATGACCATATGGGGGTATGTCAAAACCTATGAACAAAAAGTCAATTTCGGATGAACAGCTATATCCAGCTACGCAACAGGCTTTAGACCCATAGCCATATCCTATGTGGGTCAAACAATGCCATGTTTACCAACCCCCAGTCATCACCACTTTTATAGGTGGTATAAACTTACCATTCCCAGTCATGGGTGGTAAAAATGATATTTACTCACACGATACAGTAGCGTATGGATAATCAGATATAGATATTAGAATTCCCTATAAAGCTCGCAAGTTCGCAGTAGAAAAAATGCGCTGTGCACTGACCAAACCATGCTTAGAATCCAAATAAATGACCATATTTGGAGATTTCCTAGAATGGGGATACCCCATAGCATCCTTTTCATTTTCGGATTTTCCATCACAAACCATCCATCGATAAAGGGGTACCCCATTTTAGGAAACCTCATATTTCCGGGAACATTTTCATATTTCACTAACCTTGTTATTTCAGGCCATTTGAGGATGATTTCCCTATTGTTTCCTCTGCAATTCCCAGATATATTTACTGCCCCAATGACCATCCCAACCGAACCGAACTCCTGCGCACAATGCGAGCAGAAGTGTTGCTGACACTCTCCGCAATGGGCCGAGGTGTCCGACAAACCGCAGCCGCAGCCGTTACCTGGGTCCGGAAACCGTGGAAAATCCATACGGAAACGGTGGAAAATGATGATTCATTGCCCATTTTAAGTGGGAAAATTATGACTAAGACCTGAGTTTTTTAGTGGTTAAGAAGATTTCTCCCTATTTCCAGTGGTAAAATCATGCGGAACACCTTGATTTTAAGGGAGCATCTACAGTGGAAAGCATGAAACTGCAGAGTAAAAAAAATGCCTTCAATGCTGGGAGAATAGAATACCCAGGGGCCTCCACATTATACCGTTATAATTAATGTATAATACAATAACATAATAATCATTGTATGAGCCTCCATATACTAATGTACTAATGTTTTTTTTATCATCATGTATAATTATAAAAAATAAAATAAAAAACATTACGGGCCTCTATATTTTCAAACAACATAATGTAACCTAACACAACATACCATCATAATATATACCCTCTGGTTATTTAACATAGCCATGGTTTACCTATAAAAAATGGTGATTTTCCATGGCTATGTTAGTCATAACCAGAGGGTATAATGATTGCATACAACTGGACGTGTATAAAACACTCGGTGACTTCCTGGCGATTACAATGTACCGTAACTTCGCCCAGTTTAGTTGAGTTTGTTTATGTCATGGGATAAGAAATGCCACTGTTATGCATAAAATATAGGGGGTTTCCACAAATGGGGTACCCCTTTATCGCAATAGCTGGATGATGGATGGTTTATGATGGAAAATCGTATAAAACAATGGATGATTTGGGGTTATCTTCATGGAGGAAACCTCCATATAGATATAGGAGTTATCCACAAAACCCTACTGGAATACACATCTGATTGCTGCTTTCAATGGGCCATGGACACCATCACTTAGAAAAGCACTATCCTGGAAGGTTGGCAACTGAATGATTCCAGCTATGGATGTATGATTTACCCTCTGGTTACTTAACATAGCCATGGTATAGATGGCCCATAGAAATAGATGGTTTACCTATTGAAAATGGTGATTTTCCATGGCAAACTGTTACTCATAACCAGAGGGTATAATGATTTATGGGATATGTAACCATCAAACATAGGGATTTCATGGGGATTCAATTGGATAAACCCATATGGGATTTCCCCTCTTTTTATCAGGCCCAAAATGGGGATTTCCCAGAAAAATGTTTCATGACCCACTGAACAAAAGGGTGCCAAAAGTGACCAAAAAATTGGGAATGATTGAAAACTAGTTGAAAATCTTGGGGTAAATCCATATGATTTTCTTGATCGTTTTGAAAATCCTTGGAATTCCTATTCCCTGTTCACTTCTAAAATCTGTTGCCATTTTGCAGTGTAACTCACGTATCTGCAACCAGCAACCAAACAAGCTCCGCTATCGGGGTGTGTCTGAAAGTGGGTATACCATCAAAATTACAATTCTAGCAGGCAAAATGATGATTTTTTCGCAGTGGATGAAGGGTTTTGTCATGTGTAACAGGTACCGAACTCACATCATATCTGGTTGGTGGTTTCAACCCCTCCGAAAAATATGAGTTCGTCAGTTGGGATGATTATTCCCAATATATGGCACAATCAGATATTCTTGGTATACCCCCACTGGAGGATCACCGTTATAGTTGATCTTCGCGAAGTAAACCTCCATGGATCCGGCCAATTTCCCAGCTGGCACGGCAGGGTCGGACCAAGCCACAGATGTGGAATTCTGCCGTTGCCAGGCGCAGCAAATGACCCTGGCCAGGTATGACGTAGCTAGAGAACGTGCAGTGCTGAACCTAAATGAAGAAAATATGGGAAGATACGGGAAGCCGGATGTTATATATAGTTCACTATATTTTTATGTACAAGTCTCTATATATATATATATATGTATATTAATATGTAATACATAATAAGTAGTATACTATGTAAAGTAAGATAAAGTACGTATATATATATATATATATATATACACATGTATATATATATGTATGTATGTTTGTATGTAAACATATATGTATATATATATATACATATATATATATATATATATATATATGGGTA
>Ga0126342_10006130_pt1 | contig 21252 bp, 22 predicted proteins | sample Cyp1metagenome_FD_92528 | JGI IMG/M metagenome (GOLD analysis project Ga0126342, IMG submission 92528) | Coral microbial communities from Lord Howe Island, Old Settlement Bay, Australia - Cyphastrea 1 metagenome | ecosystem: Host-associated > Invertebrates > Cnidaria > Coral ...
AATGCACAAAAGCTCCGTTTGCGAAATCCAGGACCGCTGACCAATCTTCAGATCCTTCGGCACCGCTCTCATCCTGACGCCGTCTGCAATCTTCTTGGACCAACTAGTTGCTGCACAAATAGCCAAGTCAGGTTCAAGAGGGTTTCGGAGAAGGTTCCGAAGGTTCCGGAGAAGGTCTGGAGGCTTTGGTGCAGAGCAAGGTCAAGTTGAAAAGGGTTCCGGAGCAGGTGCCACAGAAGGATCCGGAGAGAAGGTTCCGGACAAGTTCTTGGAGGCTTTGGTGCAGCACCAGGTCAGATTGAACAGGCGGAGAAGGTTCCGGAGAAGAGGCTTTGGTGCAGAGCCAGGCCAGGTTCAACAGAGTTCCGGGGAAGGTTCCGGAGAAGGTCTGTGACGCTTTGGTGCAAAGCCACGTCAGGTTCAACAGAGTTCCGGAGAAGATTCCGGAGAAGGTTCCGGGAGGCTTTGGTGCAGAGCCAGGCCAGGTTCAACAGAGTTCCGGGGAAGGTTCCGGAGAAGGTCTGTGAGGCTTTGGTGCAAAGCCAGGTCAGGTTCAACAGAGTTCCGGAGAAGAAGGTCTGGAGGCTTTGGTGCAGAGGTCAGGTTCAACAGGGTTCCGGAGAAGGTTCCCGACAAGGTTCCCGAGAAGGTCTGGGAGGCTTTGGTGCAGAGCCAGGTCAGGTTAACAGGATTTGCGGCCGTGTAACTCACGGAAACCCAGCTGAGGTGTTTCCAGCGCTTGTATTCGCAGCACGCTTCAGAAAGATTTGTAAAAGAATCAACGTTGCGGCTGTTGGGGATACCACCGAAGCTTATTTTGGGTACAACTGTGGTTTCCATCTCGCATGAGCACAGTGTCACAGACGCGCAACTCATTTAATTCATATACGCATATACGGTAGATACAACACACACACACCCACCATACTGTTTAACATGATAGACTATATGTATCTGTTTTCATTAATATATCCTCCGGTTTTGTCAACATCGGCATGGAACATGCTCCTTTTGTGTGCTGGAATACGCCATGGCAAAAAATGATGATTAATGGGCCATGCATGGGTCATCTTTTATGGTGAAACGGTGGTGATTTCCTGGATCCCCAGGAGGAGCACGGCAAGCCGATGCCGATGCCCCTGGAGCAGCAGCGCCGCCGCCGCAGCAGCGGCCGCTCCTCCCCCGCGCGGCGAAAGCGCCGGAGCTCAATGCCCGAGACGTCCTCCAAGGCTGCAAAGGGTAGATGGTCGTCATATGGATGATATCATACCATAAAAAAATCAATAAATAGATAGATAAACGAATAAAAAACAAAGAAATAAATAAGTAAATAAATAAGATATTTAAATCAATAATATATATATATATGTATACGTGTATATGTGTATATGTATAAATACATAGATTAATTAAAACAAATAAATAAATTACATGAATAAATTAAATAAATAAATTAAATAAATTAATTAAATAAATTAATTAAATAAATTAATTAAATAAATTAATTAAATAAATTAATTAAATAAATTAATTAAATAAATGAATAATAAATAAATAAATAAATGAATAAATGAATAAATAAATAAACGCATAGAGAGATATATAAATTAAAGGACCGGCTAACCCCACAAGTCAACTTCTTCCAATAATGAGCAACAAATGTTGTAGCGGGACCGGGAAGGAAGGAAAGACAAAGGAGGTGGTGAAGGATCGAACAGTAAAAAAAAATGTGTGTGACACAGTTGTATGTGAAAGATGGTGTGTGACAAAGACAGATGGTGTGTGACAAAGTTGTGTGTGAAAGATGGTGTGTGTGAAAGTTGTGTGAAAGAGAGTGTGTGACAAAGTTGTGTGTGAAAGATGGCGCGCGTGAAAGTTGTGTGTGAAAGAGAGTGTGTGACAAAGTTGTGAAACGAGGAGCTCATTGGCGCGCACATACGGCACAAATACGCACCTTTTTTCTTGGTGCACAGGCAACGTCAACTGCGGCGGGCGCGATTTCTTCCAACGTTGGGTCAGAACGATCGGGGAGGTACCTGGCAGCAGTGCGAGCGACATGCAGCAATGCGGCAACAGCGAAGCGATCGATCAGAATTAAATAACCAGATCATGCGATGGCAGTCTGTTGTGCAAGTAACTATCAAATCTTATGCTGATACTATGTATGCTGCTACTACGTGTGGCAGTGTTTGACGGTCTTGCCACTTGCACTGACCATGAACCACAGCAATGAGGTTCTTCAAGTGTGCACCGCATTCTATCGTTAAGCAATCCACACACTACAATTCACAACACCACCCAGCGCAATTGCAACGCCTCCATCAGTGCGAAGCTTCGAACAAAAAGCACCTGACAACAAGACAGCCATAAATATGCAACTGCAAAGCATATCTACAAGTATCACATGCGCAAACAAGCCGTCCAGCGGACACAACCAAAGTGACATGAACCAAGCGCTCCAATGCTTCTTCCAACTTTGAGTCAAAGCCAGCTTCACCCAACTCAGATGCAAGCCAGGCGTGTCCTACCTCCAGTGACCCGATGTCCATGAATGAGAAAGGAAAGGTACCTGTCTGCGAAGCTAATAGAGCTGCCGTGGTGAGAAACACAAACCACAGGAAAGAACTGAATGCACGCAAATGCGTTTGCAGGATCGAAAAGACCACAAAACATTGAACCAGAGCTAGAAGCATATGTTCAACACAAACACACCCTGCGACAGTACGTCAAAGCCAGCACGGCTAAATTCAGGTGCATTGTCCTTGCGTACAGACGCTCGGGGAGGTACCTGGCGGCAATGCGAGAGACAGGCAACATACGCCAGTGACACACAGCTAAACATGGCTGGGATGCAGTTTCTACAAAACATGCCGGCGTCGCTTCCACAAAGTTTCTATCAAACATGCACAAGGCCTCTTCCCACGTTGGGCCAAGGCGAAACATGCGAAACATGCCAGCATCGCTTCCAATAAGGTTTCCATCAAACATGCACAAGGCCTCTGCCCACGTTGGGCCAAAGCGAAACATGCCAAACATGCCAGCATCGCTTGCAATAAGGGTTTCCATCAAACATGCACAAGGCTTCAAACATGCACAAAGCCTTTTCCCACTTGGGCCAAAGCGAAACATGCCAGCATCGCTTCCTTTGCGGAAAGATGCTCGGGAAGGTACCTGCGCGAGACATGCACCAATGTGGCAACATTAGCTAAACATCGCGTGCAAGTGACACATAGCTATATCAACATGGCTATCTATCAAACATGCAGACGCAGGCCAGCATCGCTTCCACAAAGTATCTATCAAATGTGCACAAAGCCTCTTCCCACGTTGAGCCAAAGCGACCAGACCATACATAGATAACCAAATGACGAACTAGCTAATACAGCCAACACTGTGTGCAAGTAAGACATGGCCAAACACACGCAAACAAACATCGCTTCCACACAGTTTCAATCAGACAGTTTCTATCAAACAGGCACAAATTAAGACAGACAAAACGTAGGTCGATGTGAGCAAGTGCCACAGCTGCTACGCAACTTCACTTGTGGATGTGACCACATGCCACACCTGCTTCGAAGGTGGATGTGCGCAAGTGCCACACCTGCCACGCAAATGGAAAGTCAATGTCACCAAGTGCCACGCCCGCCACGCAAATGGAACGTCAATGTCCACCAAGTGCCACGCCTGCCACGCAAATGGAACGTCAATGTCACCACGTGCCACACCTGCCACGCAAAACGAAGGTGGATGTCGCCAAGTGCCACGCCTGCCACGCAAATGGAAGGTCAATGTCACCAAAAGCCACGCCTGCCACGCAAATGGAACATCAATGTCACCAAGCGGCACGCCTGCCACGCAAAGTGGCGCGGCGCCCCGGGCGACCGCGCCCAAGTGCGCCACCAGACCCAGCCCAGTGCCACAAGGGCCACGCCTGCCACGCAAAGGGCCGGGGGTTCGCTTGAACATTTGCGTTTTTCTCGCTTGTACGTTTGATTTTGGTTCGCTTAGAGCTTTGATTTTGCGTTTGATTTTGGATCGCGATCGTTGAGCCCGTGGAGCCCGTGGAGCCCGTAGAGCTCGTAGAGCCCGTGGAGCCCGTAGAGCTCGTAGAGCCCGTGGAGCCCGTAGAGCCCGTGGAGCCCGTAGAGCCCACAGAGCCCGTGGAGCTGGAGCCCGTACCCGTAGAGCCCGTGGAGCCCGTTGAGGCGGGCACCTGCGGAAAAGAAGACCCTACTTCGGCAACCCGGGACACCACTTTACCCGAAGCAAGACAGAGTTTGGCGCCCGAGAGTGTTTTCACCCATGATTTCACTCGCTTCCACACTGTTGCTCTTGTCTGCTGCTCACTTGATGACATGATGAAAAGACTGCGCCTGGACATTCGTCCGTAATTCGGAAGTTTTCGAACTAAACTTTCTTTGATAGATATACATATGATATAACTGACATTATATATGGCATAGGTATGTTTGGTATAAGAACATATAGACATGATTCAAAATGTTTTTGGGTGGACGTGGTCGCAACTTTTTGATTTGTTTGCATTGTTGTGACTGGTGCCGGAGTTTTTTTCCTTATTCACTATCGCCCATTCCCCGTTGCCAGACTTCGAATGCCTTTCGAAGAAGGTCAGATGGAGATATGTCGGCCTCTACAGGCTGTGGGAACATTTGGAGATCTGGGAAAGACAAAACACCGCCATGTTTCTGAACATATTGGAATTCATGAGCTACAGGGCCCTACAAGGCATGGCGAAATCTGGAACTGTTGCCATGTCAGGTCTGACCTCTGACGAGTTGCCAGAAAGGCTTACGGGGGAATGGACCGCGAACATCGAAGAGGGCAAGAAAAACTCCAGGAGATCATCGAATGTTTGGGCATGTTATGCCTCCATGGGATGATTCACGATCCATTGAAATCTATTGTTCTGGAACTGCACTTTGTTTTAACATGCTTTAACTATTGGACTGTCAGAAATGGAGTTGTCGAGTATAGTGCAGTTGCAAGCATGCCAGCGTTTCAATCGACCATTTGTTGCTTTGACAAGCTATAGGTGCTACAAAGAATTCCTCAAGTGTCGGAAGAATGGTCTCCTGCCTCACCATGCTCACCATTCTGTGCCTGGGGGCTACGCAATGCGTGTTGCAGGAACGAGTCGCGACATCTGAAGTTTGCACTCAACGGCTGCATTCTCGGATCCCACGAAGAGGGCAATCTGTCAGGCCGTTTGGACATGCCCAATGTCCAGTGGATGGAGGTCCGCGCCTGAAAATGCCGTTCTCCTCATTTTTCGCAACGGCACGGGCTGCACGGGCTGCACGGGCTGCACGGGCTGCACGGGCTGCACTGTGCCAGGAGTATCCCTGGGGGACGATGCACTTTACCGGGCGGGTGAATTTGAAAGAGATGAAGATCACGGGCTCTTTCCAGGCGTCCGATGGAAACATCCACCGATTTCCATGAAACTTGAGTTTTTACTCAAATGGGTATCATACAAATATATGTGACATATGTTGGTGTTAGTCATATGGATACTGCTGTTAGTATTTATAGATGTTGATAGTATTCAGACGGTATCCATAATATTAATACGTTTTGATGTTTTTTCCCCATTTTTCTTTCCATCAGCTCACTAAAACTCGCACCCGCTTATCCAAACTTTCCATCCGCAACGGCAGGCCTCTGATGGTGGCAAGGGTAAGATGTCCTTGGAGACGAAAATTGAGGATGGGGTGCCCTGTGGATAGATATGGCAGATCCCCAAAGAAGGGCTTTCCGGAACTTGTATGAACTTGTATATTTGTAGCTTGCTAAACACTTTGCATGTGTTTCTTGGGGTTAATGTTTTCCAATGTGCCCAAAATCTGGGGAGATTTTGGTGTCAAAGTTCATCGGTGATGTTTTTCTCACATGATGGGGATGATTATTGTAATGATTAGACTTTGCAGTCGTTGTTCATGGTGAAGACTTGATCCAAGACGGAGATGTGAAGGCTTTCAGTTGATGAGATTTGACTAGTCACTTTAGAGAATTTGGCCGCAAAAAAAGCTGAGATGAACAAAAGTATTCACCATCATTCATCGATAGGTCGATGAGAGCTTTTTGAATACTTTTGGGATGGTATCCATGAAAGACGTCATGAAGTAATCAGCAATCAGCAGCCCAAACCATCCTTCTAAAGAACACACAACCGCATCAACAGTTGCCCACCTCACAAAACAAAAACACACAGAGTGAAAGTTAGCAACAAACAAATCATCAGAAACCACCAGAGAAAAAGCATCAACTGCAAGGAACAAACATAGAACATCATGCTTGAAAGAAACAACAGCCAACATAAAACCATAAACTCCCTGAAAACCCCCTCTACTAAGAAAGTGTCATCCCATATTTCCACCATGGATTCAGGTGGGGTGATAGCATCACGCGTTTTCAGCTTAGTAGCGGTTGTATTTTGTTTGTACGGCTGATTTGTTGACGTGTGATTGGCAGTCAACATGGTAATGATCCTTCGGTCCCTTTCAAGCCATCAAACTGGAGGATGTTGGGTAAAAATTGTCACGCATTGTCATGCAAGATATATATATATGTCTATATAATTATATATATACTATATAATTATATATATATATAAATAAACGATGTTTTTTTTGAGACACAGCTGCATGCTGCTACCGGGGCAGTGCCAGGACTGGTGACATTTGGTGACAGTCCGAAGGTGGGGACATGTGGGGATCGGGCGTAGTGGATTGGATGAAACGATATGAAAAATGGAATTTTTCTCAGCCAATTCTTTTGAAGAAAAATGGTCGGTGGCAGCCCTTTGCGGCTTCCCATTTGCATCATTTGCACACGGTGCTGAGGTTTGCACAGGTAGTGAGTGGCAACTGTAACCAATTCCTGGCATCGCTCAGAGGCCTGGCAAATTTTAAAGCCAGATCCGAGCAGAGGCAGGTTCCGCGGTCCAGGTGAAGCAGCGAAGCAGTGACGCAGTGACGGAGCAGCTATGGATGTTGTCAGTAGCTTGTGATGATTCTGCTCCTTATGCAGATGCACGTTCTCTTGGATGGACCCGCATAGCTTTTGTATTCTACATCGTCTAAGACGGAGATAGGAATTCCCAAATTATACTGACGCGCCCACCCATGGCAATTGGAGAAGCTTGTGCCAAGGACTCAACAAGAGACTTACAGTACACAAAATGAAGAACCTCACAGAGAGCAAAGTCTCCAACACTGGTGTATCAATGAAACTCAAGTTCCGGTTTCAATTCAACACTTTTTGATTCAGGAGGATGTTTTAGATCTCACTGAAGGTCCTTGTTCTGGCCATGGCGCAAGTTACAATTGCAATGAGGTTTTCTGTCAGTACAAGAGCCTGGGTAGAAGTTCAGCCAGCACATGCCAGCACCATCAACGTTGATGCTTCAGAGTTTACGATAGAGATCAAGGATCTTTGCAATGTCCAGATCCACCTGACAAGACAAGACGTCAAGCACAAGGTCTTTAACGTCGCTTTTACGTGAAGCTGCGTGGCTGTTCCTACCCTGGCCGTAGCGCGTCAATCCAGCACCCGTTCCCCACGCACAGGAGGAGGAGGGGGGCGTTGGAGGCAGCTAAGCTGCGCCGAAAAAGAGATGTACCAACTTAGCCGATTCCACTGGGATCCACCAGTTTCTGGAACAACAACTCTCTGGGGTGACCAAATTTGGAATCCCTACCCTGATATAGTCCCACCCCATACTTATACGGTACTAATACGGTACCCTACACTCTCTACATGTCGCCATGTCGCAGCTGTTCTAAGGTGCTAAAGTGGTGACGCCTTCAGCCCCCGGCGGGCTCCGCGGGCTCCGCAGGCTCCGCAGGTCGTCGAGATGTGCATTTCAACAGTTCAACAGCAAAAAAAACACATTTCTGGTGTGATATCAGTGATATCCCATGATATCCCTACACTAAAGGGGTAAACAGATCTAAACAGCCTACTGCTCAAGGGTTTGTACATGTACTCCTTTGTGAGTCATAAGACTTGGGAGTGAAGCTGTGGATAAGATAGCAATGACTCAATGACTCCGATTTTCTCAGAAGTCTGGCCAGCTGGTGCTGTCTTGTTCTGGCCAGCACCCACTATCGAGATCTATCGAGGTTCATGAGATATCAATCATATTCATTCAGTTGATGTTTATCAATCATATTCACTGTTGAGATATCAATCAGATATATCAATCAGATATATCAATCATGTTGTATATGAATCAACAGTGTTCCTTTCCTTTCCCAAAAAGCGATGACTTTCGAAGAGCACGAAGACGTGCAGCGCAAAGCGAAATGTCAAATTGGCAAAGAGGGCTCCCTACGAATCCGAGGAGTTTCACCGTTTCACCGCGCAGTTTCATCAGTTTCATGGTTCATGGTGTCCATATCCAACAATTTCTGTGCCCACAACTGAGTTGGTGTCTTGTTTGATTCGTAGGGAGGCACTCACTTCTAGGCAAACACGCCAAGTGTGCGTTTTGCATTGCAAAGACTCGGTGGTCGAACCGGTTGGAAGCATTCAAAAATTCCAGACATGAAGTGCCACAAGAAAGTGCGGAAGATACTGAAGCTTAACTTGTTTCATTTTGCTTCCGGTCCACTTCTGTGGCTGGTTGGAAGCAGACTCAGTGTCGCTCCAATGGGGGCAGAAACCCATCATCGAGAAGAAATGGTGCGGTCGACATGTGCCTGCACCACTGCATAAACTTGTCGACCAGTGAGCTGCCATTCACCCCATTCACGTGGAATAAAGGCAAACTTTGACCAATCACGGGAAGTTGTGCAGAAGAATTTTGAGAAAATATCTCAATTGTCTGACACCCTTTGATTGGCGTGATTTGCAGACTCTTTATGGAAATATGATGGCTTGGAAAGGGGTTTCAAGGAACATGCGGACCTTTGACGGGTGTGAAGTCAGCGAAGTATGCAAGTGCGATTCATGGATGGCTCGCTGCATTGCCGTAATTGTTGGTTCGCTGCATTGCCAAGGGTTTTGAATTTTAAGATTGATCTTACAAGGCAATTCAGCTGTCAACTTTGGATACCTTGGCAGTGATCGTTGGATACGGCAGTGTAGAGATCGAGCCTCCAAGTGATGTGGAGCCAGGCTATGTTTTTGGTCGTATCAAAGCATGATGACATGGATATGAAGCTGACTGAAAAAGAAACTAACCAGGGCTCTTTCCCTATTTTTATTCCTTTTTCCAAATGGCGCTGACTTTGTCTCCGTCTACAAGGTTCCGTTCATGACGTGTGATTGGCGTCACATGGGATTCAAGATGAAGGGAGCACAGAATTTTCCAGGTCTTGTCCTTTCTCAGCATCTGTAGGCCCTACCAGCCTGTTCTGGTGCCGTCTGCAAATGCAGAGGTTGGGGCCCTGGAGTTTCGAGGTCTGATCGTCATTGGATCCAGAATCAAGATTAAAGCAATACAATCTCATACAATCTCATTCAGAAATTATTGCCTTCGACACATACTTCTTTCTATAGTTCAGCTCTTTTAAGATGGACTTCTGTCATTCTTGTTCTGCCGATTCAGCTGTGGAGGCAAAAGGTGTTCCTTGGCCAGAGATACCAGAGCGTCGAAGTTTGGCTCTGGCTGGAGTCGCGCTGGCAACGTAAGGGCACCTAGAAGAGGTGAATCATCCTGTGGCAAGAAAAGCGGTTGTGAAACAAATGGGGAAGTGCAAAGTGATGAAAGTTGCTAACATCGCCCCAGGTGCTTGGTGCTTGTGTTGTGTGGTAGCTGTTTTCTTTACGCTGCCCTAAAAAATGGCCCTACAACAGCTGAGTGGTTGTTCACCATCCTACAGAAATAGGTAGCCAATTTGTTGTGCTGATTCCCATTTCAGGCAAAGTTCCAAGGATTTCCAACTGTGTTGTGCTGGTTCTTTTTCTGATCATTTTCCCTATGGATGATTTTCTTGGAGACTTGAGGCTACGTGAGGCTATGTGATATCCTGATTGGGTGTTTTCATGGGTGTTTGTATTTGCAATGCACTTACATCTTTCAAATATGTCCGTGTATCTCCGTATCTGTGTCTATCTATCTACCTGAGAAAGGAAAGAACTAACCTAACTAGTGACATCTAGTGACCAATAACATCCATCAACAGGGCATTTTTATCCATCAATAGTGACCAACTATCCATCAATAACATCCAACAATTAACGAACTATCCATAGGGCTGTTCGGGCGATTCCAAGCTCCACGCGGCAAGGACCACCAGGCTCTCCAGGCGAGGGACTCGAGCGACAGCGAGATCCAGGCACCTGGGATCTTCCTCAACATGCTGAAGCGATAGAAATCTAAATCATCATATATATATAGATAGATGTCTGTATATACAAATACACATAAGTCATAATACTACAAAATGTGTATATATATATATACATATATGTATATGTTTCTGTTTGTATCCACATTGCAGGTGTCGCCTGGCTGCCAACTGGGATGAGATTCGCAGGGATTTTCCTGCCTTGCAGCAGGAGGTGCAGTTGCGCACGTTGAGTAGATGGCTTGAACCTCCATGAGACCACAGCTAAGTGTTCATGATGTTCATCTATGTCGAATCATGATGTTCATCATGTTGATTTTGGGTGACAATGATCATTTTCTAGTGGATGTTATGTTTAAATATGTTTAAATATGTTTAACAGGTTCTGTTTTTCATGGGATTTCTGGATTTCTGAATCCTTCTGCAGGTGAAGCCGGGCATCCGCTTGGTCTACCTGGACAATGCAGCCACCTCCCAAAAGCCACGGCAGGTCCTGGAGGAGTTGAACCGCTTTTATGGCAGCGACAACAGCAGCTGGCCTCGGTTCTGAAACGGTGTGTTTTCCGTTTCTTTTTTTTTAAACAAATTGAGTTGGACATATTATGAAATGTTGGATATGATGACTTTGACATACTTTGACACTTTTTTTTAAAAAGGTTTTTTGATGGAAGTGGGAATAGCAGTGAGAAATGTGAGATTGTGGCGAATTGTTTGGGTCAACCCATGCCGCTCTGTCCTACCCTACCGTTTGTGCAGCCTTGATCCTCGCAAGACTTCTGCACCGAGCCCCTTGTTCAATGTATAGAAACTGAAGTGCGGCCAGGTGGGAGAGTTGGGAATAAAACATGGACTGCCAGCCCTTCATCTTGGTCTTTCTTCGTGTCAGGCAACGTTCACCGTGGCATGCACACTTTGTCCATGCGTTCCACCGAAGCCTTTGAGGGCGCTCGGAAAAAGGTGGCAGATTTTGTGAATGCTCCAGATGTACATGAGCCTTGGCTGCGCGTCGGTCCGAGATGATCTTTGGATGTAAAAACTTTAAGGAATTTTGGGTGGTGACGCTGTAGAACTGGTCTATTGACGGGAAATTCCATCAAAAAATCTTGACTGAATTGGATACATTAGATATGTTATAGTACCTGTTATGTACAAATGTATATATATATATATCGTATATATATATAATAGTATATCATATTATATCATATATATATATGATATATACAACTTGTATATGTTCTATGATGCCCCTATTTTCGTATTTTCGCAGGGACCTTTTACCGCGGGTTTCGAGGAGATCATCTTCACCAGGAACGCTACGGAGGCCATCAACCTGGTGGCCCGGACCTGGGGTGCAGCGAACATCGCGTGGCTCGTCTGGTATTATTAGTGATTAATTATGGTGATGATGATAATAATAGTGGTAATAATAGTGATGATGATGATGATGACGACGACGACGACGACGACGATGATGGTGATGATCTTCATCTTCTTCTTTGTTTTTTTGGTTATGTTCTCCTTCTTTTCTCTATTTTCCGTGTTTTTCTTCCATATGTCATTCTTTTTCCTTTTCCTCGATGGACTTCTCGGTCTTCTCCTCGTTCTTGTTCTTCTTGTTCTTGTTGCTGCTGTTGCTGTTGATGTTGCTACTTCTTCGTATTCTGGTGGAAGCGGCGCTGGTCGCAGCTCAAGGTCTGGAGATGAGATTGTGCTCACCGTCATGGACGGGCCGGGTTGGCGGTGTCTGTGTTGTCGGGTAAAAAAGATCCTGCCAGGAGCATCATTCAAATCTGGTGCCGTGGCAACAGTTGGCCGAATCCACTGGTGCCACGCTGAAATTTGGACGTCTTCGCAGCAATGGCACCCTCGAGCCTTGCCCTTTGGAGATGGTAAGCCTTACCTGGGTAAGGATTCTGTGGTGACCAACATCTGCCAACATCTGCCAACATCTGCCACTGAAATCAGATTGGTCAATTTGGTCAGCTGAAATCAGTTCAGTTAACACTAAGGACATAGACCACTTCGAGAGCCTCATCACAGAGAGGAGGGTGGAGATCAGGGACTCACCCAACTCCTGGGGTTTTGACACGATCCAACAAGAGAAAGCCTTGCGAAGTGAGACAGCCTCGGATTCAACAAGTTTTGGAAACTCTGTTGTCAATTAATATAATATATACAGTATATACATATACATATATATATATACATAGTTGGATTTCAATTTTGTGAAGGAAACCTTTGATGATTTTGATGGACGATTAGTTTGGGACAAGTATTCCGGGTCTGCCAGGACGAAGTTAGTAGGGCTTTGCCACGTCTCCAACGTACTGGGCTGTGTCAATCCCATTGAGCGTGTGGCCAAGAAATGTCAGTCCGTGGATGCCAAGCTTTTGGTGGATGCCTGTCAGAGCGTGCCCTGGACCATCATATGACCACATGAATCTTGTAAATTGGACCTGGGATCACAGATAACTAGGCATTTTCAATCATTTATATATATATATATGTTTCTATTTTGAGGAGACAGTGAGTTTGACTCTTTGTTCTGCCATGCACTCTAGCGGTCACACAGCGACCCGAACAGTTCAAGTTGTGGGAAGAGCCCTCAGGATCTCCTTTCCTGTGTTGAACACTTGCACAGGGACCTCCCATCATGAAACACACATTTTCAATCATTAATATCATTAGTTTAATCATTTTAATATCATTCCTCCTCAAAAAGTCCTTTTCATTTATGTCAAAAGAGTTTCATCCTTTTTAAAAGCCTGGAATTGCCACGGTCCATGACACCCAGGTGCCTCACATGCCCGTCAACGTTCAAACCCTGGGAGCGGACTGGCTGGTGGCCAGCAGTGCCATGGTGGCCAGGTGGCGGCCAAGGAAGCTGCTGGAATGGGGCGCCGTTGTTTGCGAACTGGAACCCAACCCTGGAACCAAGCTGGGTCTATATCCCTACGATATCCCGATCATATCATCGTTAATCCAAAGTCATCAATGGGCCATATCCACATCCATATCCCTCCCACTGCATGGCGCCGATTTACGGGATGTCCACCGACTTAAAACATAGCTCGCCCATTTTTTCAATGGGAACCAGCCACTTTCGATGGGATGCACACTCAAGTGCCACACCCCTCAATGGGAACCCCCTAGTTGTATACAACTCCAGATGATTTTCCCGTTGCACATGCATTTTATCCAGATTTTCCTGTATTTCCCATTTCCCATCTGGATATGTGTTTTGCTTCTATTTCCATCAAAGATATATTGTTTTTATCATACATATAGTATATATAATATTCACATATTATACATAAGATATAAGTATATACAAATAGGTATATAGGTAGGCACTTGTATAGATAATAAATTTATTAATAACTAATGAATAAATTGGTAAATTAGATTAATGAATTGATTAAATAGTTAAATAACTAGACAAAAAACTAAATACATAAAAAAGTCATAAGAATAACTAGATAATAAGAAACCAGATACTTTCTATGTATAATGGGTGAACAAACCACTTCTCGTCGCCGAGGTCATAAGATGTGTGGCCCCACGGGCATCGGTTTCCTCTGGGGACGGGCCGAGCTCTTACGCGCCTCACCGCCTTTCCTGGGCGGTGGCGAGATGATCGATGAGGTGAAGCTGGAAGGCCGGTGGTGATTGGACCTGGAAGGACCTGGAAGGATGTGAATTCCATGGTCAATCTTTGTGCATGGTAAGTCCATGGAGAATTGATGGTGATTTTGTGTCCCATTAAGAATTGTGAATGGTTGAACCATGGGGGGAACTTGGGAAGGTCCAATCCATTTGCCAATCCAAATGGCCCCAACAGTGCTTTGAGCAATTCTTGGCCATCAATTTGATCCAACTGGAAAGCATTGACAACGGGTGAAAGGTGGTGTTGCTTGCATCATTTGACCTGTTTTGTTGAAACTTTCAGGGCGGGGCAGATGGCCAGTAGTCAACTGCATTTGTCGACTATCATGCCTTTGCTTCTCGAAGGTAGCACCTACAACGACATTCCTCATCGCTTCGAGGCAAGTGAAACGTGTCGGAAATGGCCTGAACCAAACAAATCATAAGCATCCCATGCTTGATACACTCTCTCAGGTTTCTTAGGTTTCTCAGCACAGGCGGGCACACCTGCGTTTGCAGAAGCCATTGCACTGGGCAGCGCCTGTGATTATTTGCAGCGCCTGGGCATGGACGCCATTGCAAGACGTGCCTCGGATGGAATTGTTTTGCACAGCCCGCCCAAAAAATGCCAATAAACTGTGATAAAATGTATGCACCTGATAATTTTCTAATTAATTTTGGTATGATATTGTTTATAAGACTATCTAAGATACTGTCATTTTTTGTTGTTGAAAGAAACAGCAGTATTGACCACGAGAAGAAACATGTGAAGTATGTCAATGTATATATGAAACAATGCAGCTGGAGACAAAGACATATAACATACAAGCAACACAGGGATAATCTTCAAACAATTGAAGCATGCATCTACATGGTGGCTACGATTATAGTCATTACATGTCATTACTATATCCATGTGTCTAGGATTCATGTCTATGTAAAAAGGTAAAGTGGTATGTAATTAGAGTTTTGGGTCAAACGTATAGGGCAGGGGGTCATACCCTTAACTGTGGTGTGTTCATGTCAAACTATGTGAATATTTTGGATCCACACAACTGTCTCGTTCAGTTGTAACAGCTACGCTGACTAAACAGTAAGAACCATGCCAAACACAAGTTGCCAACTGAGGTTAAAGCCAAAAATATCTGGTAGAATCAGCAACGTTTGTAATCAGTAAACAACATAATTGAAGAGTTGAATCAGTTGAATCATGACTCCATAAAGAAATGGATCATCCCAGTAACATCCAACGACATATGGATGAACCCCGGGGAAGCTGAGGTGAGCATCAGCTCTCCAAGAGGCTGTGGGATCGAGTGGCTGCACTGCCAGGGGTCACGATGTATGGCCCTTCACCCGAGGAGGATCCCGCCGCATGTCTTAACTGGTCTTAATTGTCTGAACTCTCAACAGAGGAAGACGCAATTTCTGTAGCAGTCCAGTTTTTGGAACAGTGGATCTCTTACAATTTTCCTCTTTTACGTCTTTTTGATAGCCCGAGGTGGTCAGTTTCAGAGTGACTTTGTGTTGCCAAGGACAGGGCATCGTTGGTGTGCTTCAACGTGGAAGGCACAGCACAGCTTGAAATGGTGGCTCTGTGGCTGAAGCTGTGAGAAGATTCGGGGGGGTGGTGCCGAGGTTGTCATGCGAACGACTTGGCCACCATTATTGACCAGGACTGTGATTATTGGCACTGAATGATTTTCGGAACATGATTTTAGGTCAGGTCTCTGGCCAAAGACAACCGACCGCTCAACAGGACAGGGGCATCGCAATGCGCTCGGGTCACCACTGCACTCAGCCCTTGCACACTGAACTCGGTGCCCGGGGAACCAGGATGAACCATGGGTACTATGGGTACTGGGAGATCTATGGAGATCTGGCAAATACCAAGTTGATCCTACCAAGTCACCAGGCACCAAGCATCTCCATTTGAAATTGCCGGATGTGTTTTTGGAGACCCATTAGTGTAGCTCTGGAAATAGAAACGATGAGAAAAACATGTTGCTCCGAAATTCATTGCATCATGGATCAACAATATATATATATATACATGGGATAATCCGTCCCATTGACTTTCATATTTTTCAAGAGAAACTATGGGAACTTCACATGATTTAACCAGTTTTACCCTCTGGTAAACCATGAAATTCCATGAAACCCATTAAAATCCACACATTCATGAAACAATTGCTAAAGTTTGCAGCAGAATTGCTGAGTCATTTGAGTCAACCCAGGTATTGCTGCCAGTGCTCGGCTGTCCGCATATTTTTACAACACCGAGGACGCACCGTGCGGTGATCTCCAGACGGAGGGAAGTTCCACTGGCAAGACTCAACAATTTCGCAGCTCCCGGAACAAATATATATATATATATATATATATGTATATATATATATATGTATATATATATGTGTATATATATACATATATGTATATATATAATATGAGATATGAAACAATTGAAACAATTGAAACACATTGAAACAACTGAACCAACTCCATGTTGGCTCCCAACTTTTAGAGCCCCCCATGACCTGAGAGGAAGAGATCGACGCCGCCGCCGACGCCCTGCGGGCTGCGATTGAACTCATCACTGGGCAAGGCGCGTCCCATGGTTTCCCAACAGACCAGCGTCCCACAAAATCTATTGGTAGCTGGTCAAACTGGATCAAAATGCTTCATTTTAGTGGCTAAAAACAATTATTCCTTCAATAAGTGGTTCTGTCATGCTTAATCTTCGGAAACCAATCCAGTTTTTCGTTGGGTTTTGGGATGTTTTGGGCAATTTCTTGTCACATTCCGAACTCAGACGGCCTTGTCATGTTACCTTAGACCAGGTCAGGGTGAAGCCTTAGACCCAGCAATGGCAGCATTGCTGGATGTGTGAGCCGTCGCTGGTGTCATCTCACCAGGGTGTTTAGCCATTTCCCAAGGATCTAAGCACCATAAATGTGCCTGGAATGGGGCACGAGACCCACGAAACCCGAAGCTGAGCAAAAAGATATCTGTTTTGGGGAGTTCTGGCCCCTTGAACTCTTGAAGTTTCTCAGATCCTCCTATCAGTCTTGTCAGTCCATGAAAACTAATGTGTTCACCACCTTGAAAGCATTGAGGACATTGAGGACATGTCTCACTGCCGTCGTGGAATCCAACTGCGCCCGATTTGGCTCAAGGGAAAGGCAGCTACGCCGCTACGCACTCGCCCGAGCTACACTGTTGATCAAGATGGGCAAGGCCCAGTGTGCCACCAAGTAGGTTTGTCTGAACATGGGGTACCCCCAAACACCATTTGTCACCATGGTATATCATCATGTTACCATAGTTCATCATATTTCCCTATGAGAATTTGCAATTTCGCGGCATATCCTATCATAAATCCCATTTTGAGACACACCTGGCAGCCAGGGTGAAAGACACGTCCGTCACGTGACAGGTGCACGGCAGTTTGGCGCGAGCCGGTAAGGTGAAGAACCAGACACCCAAGGTGGCAAAGGCCGAGAAGAAGAAGGCTCCGGCTGATTTGGAGGATTTGTGATGATCAGTCGACTACTTCACTAATTGGGATTGGTTGAAGACGAATGAGTATATAACTGGTCCATATTGATCATTTTTGTTCCAAATATATCGTATCCTTTGCAATTCCACATGATTAGTTTGATTTTTTGAATGCTTTTTCCACTGTTTATTCATGGTATCCTTCCAGTTTCCCAATGATTAGCCAGAAGATATCCAGCATTTTTGGTGGAGTTATCTTGGTGATGTCGTATATTCCTATAATTTCCCAATATGATTTCCTCCAATCGACTGTGCCAGAAGCTGACTGGTCGTGCCAAGAAGCGCTTTGTCTACAACCGACGTTTCGTGAGCGCCAGAGTCCTGGTACGAGTTGTCACAGGAACTGCCATTGTTGGAAGTCGAAGTTCGTTTTAACAGAACATTTGTATCAGCAATTGGAACCAATTGGAACCAATTGGAACCAATTGGAACCAATTGGAACCAATTGGAACCAATTGGAACCACTGTGGAACCAATTGGAACCAATTGGAACCACTGTGGTACCACTTGTAGCATCCTCATTTCTGAAAAGCGTTGGAACATGTTGGAACATTTCTGAAAAGGTCAAATTGGTTTGTCTTTGGCGACAGAGGTGGTGAAGAGTGGCCCGAAGCGTGGCCCCAACTCCAACGCCGGAAAGTGAGGTTGGACGAAGACGAAACCTGAGGTTGAACGGAAACTGAATAGGCTGAGTAGGTGAGGCAAGCCCGTCATTCTTTTCGTTTGAAACTGTGCTCACATATCTTTGTACATATTATTACATATTAAACTATTCAACATATTATAGAGATCATATTTTTCTATTGATCTAATGCTGATCAAATATTGAGCTATGGATCTATGGTCGGTCTGCCAGATCACAGCTTCGCCAGGCGGTGTCACAATGGTGTCATGGACAGTGCTGCACCAAAAAACCGCGGAGCTGAGGGCAGCACAGCAGCTGTTCACTGCTGTTCACCAGCGTATCACGTTTGCATCACGTTTGCATCAGCTTTAGCAGAAATTACAGCTGTTCTTCGCCAAAATGGTCAGGTTGTTTTTTTCGGCTCTGCTGCATTGGATCGTGCCAGAAGCCAACATAGACACATATGGAAGATACCATGATTCATAAATTGGGACTGCATATGATGCATTTTTATCACCTGCACAAACGAGTGGTTGAAAGAAGCTTGACACAGAGCATTGGCTCAGAAGCAGAAAAATACTACCCAATATATTGTGTATTAGCGTTCACGATGGGAATCCATATTGACACTGCTCAAATCGAATTTGAGTTTCCTTTGATTAGTGACAGATCATTTTTCTGACGAGTAGAGCAATGTTCCCATCCATACGCCGCTTGGCGTTGCTTGTGGATGGTATGCAGCCGCTGAATGAGGCCGAGAATGGATAGTTTTCGTTGCAATAGGAGTCCTGATTTCAAGTAGTTCATTATATGTGTATATGTATTATATATTAATATATATTATACAGTATAATACAATAAGATATAACAATATATTTATTATACATACATGTTTCTATGCCTAATTTATTGACCAATATTATTCAGGGAGGATTAGTTCCATCGAGATTTGGTTTGAGCCGTTGAGCCTCCGTTGATGCTGCGCAGTTTGGTCTTTCCAATTTCATCGTTCGACTCAGGTAGTGGCTCAGTTTGAGGCAGCCAGCAACAGCTTCAGCGCTGCACTGGATGTGTTGGCTGTGGGACAAAAGGCCCATTTTTTCGTGGTGAAGCAAGGAACCTTCAGTCGCAGAACATCACATCGCATGACATGTTTCCTGAGAAGATTCTGGTTCTGTGCAAAGCGCAGATTTTGTGTCTAAAAAGGAGGCAATATCATGTGCAACAGATGCAACAGTGTAGGAGGTCGGAATGAATCATGGGTGCAGCAAGCTGCGCCAGGGAACTCTCTTGGCTTTGGAGCTCTTGGCCCAGCGACCGCAAGGGAAAGTGCCTTGTGCAGTGTTGGACAAGGTGGGACCTCCCCATGAATCGCCCATCGTGATTGGATAGTCAGCCCATAGCTGCCATAGCTCCAAGTTCTAAATCGTTTGGCGACTTATTTGGCGACTTACCCTCTGGTAATTTAACATAGCTATTGAAAATGGTGATTTTCCATAGCTATGTTAGTTTACCAGAGGGTATTTGGCTCCCAGGTTGGAGAGGAAGAGGCCAGCAACTCATTTGGGGTGCGAATCCCTTCCGTCCCAGGGATTCGCCTCCCAAGACGTGCAGGTCTTGGCCGCAGTGAGACCGGCGAGACCCAACTTCAAAGTGAGAGGCTCTGATCTCAATTTTTTAAATCCAACTGTTGAATCCAACTCACAAATCTTTGGCTTATTTCCATTTAGATGCATTTCCAAGGCTACCGTTTTTGAGCAAATTGTAACCATGCGAGCCTTTCAACTTCGCTTCAAAACTGAGACAATCCGTTGAGATCTGAGGTTTCCACAACTATCGTTTGGGTTTTCTGGAAGCGGAGGACTGGCTAGATCCCTCCGTGGAAGAGACTTGGGCAGGTCCCGCGAGCGGATGTGATCAGGGTAAGCCGTGAAGGTGAAGATCCATGAACTTTTTGTGGAAAACTCATGAAGAACCCCTGCAACGTCCATTGAACTATTGTAAGTTCCCAGGAAATCTATTGAACATCGCTTCAGGATCCATGAGACATGTGAAATCCTTGGACTTGGTGATGTTTTTACCATTTTTCACCTCAGGTGCTGAAAAGTTACTTGTGGCTTCGCAAACCACCGTGATGCCCTTGGCGAAGGCGCCCTGATGATCCCTGGTGAAATGACTCATATTTTTGGTGGACCAAGTAACCTTCTGTTCACATGCACAATTTTAGGTTCTATCATGGTCAAACGGAAATGTTTAACCAAAAGTCAAAAGTCCATCAAAAAAAATGCAAATGCCACGCTAGCCAGTGCTTCACAACTCTTGCAACAAACAAAACTCCACAACTAATAAATGCAAACAAGAACGCACAACCAGAATAGAATCAAATCCACCGATGAAAACACATGCAAATAATATGCAAATTCAAAATGCAAAATGAATGCGCCATACAAAAAATGCAAGCCAAAGTTGAAAAAAAAAAACAAAACAACACACAAAAACCCAAAACACACCCCTCCCCAATCCCTACCAGGGACGCACTCTCATAATCTTAGTCAAATTCTCTATTCTATACGTCTATAAGTTCACAATTTTTGTCACTCATATCCGGATTTTTGTTTTGAAACACCCTACATTATTTGCTCAAATCATGCACTCGCCACGATGCCATGGAATTTCTTGCTTTGGGCTCTTCATGTCTGCAGTTTGGCAAAATCTCTAGTTTTGTTGGTTACATATGGTCACATACTTTTTTCAAATGGAATCGGGTGGAAAATTACAGCACCGCCAAATATGATTTGCGGATGGAAGAATCAAGGTTTTCCCATAAATCTCCTGACAATCTGATCATTGATGAACTCATGTATATCATCATAAATCATCACAAATCATCAGAAATCACATCATAAATAATCACAAATCATCATAAATCATCATAAATCATCATAAATCATCACAAATCATCATAAATCACATCATAAATCACATCATAAATCATCATAAATCATCATAAATCATCATAAATCATCATAAATCACATCATAAATCACATCATAAATCATCATAAATCATCACAAATCATCATAAATCACATCATAAATCACATCA
>Ga0126342_10006131_pt1 | contig 21251 bp, 19 predicted proteins | sample Cyp1metagenome_FD_92528 | JGI IMG/M metagenome (GOLD analysis project Ga0126342, IMG submission 92528) | Coral microbial communities from Lord Howe Island, Old Settlement Bay, Australia - Cyphastrea 1 metagenome | ecosystem: Host-associated > Invertebrates > Cnidaria > Coral ...
AGGCTGAAGTCACACAATGCCAAATCCAGATGCGGCACTTGGAGGACAGCAGGCAAGCTGACACAAGTGCCCCGCAGCAAAAACAAAAGGCACCGATAAATATGGCTCCAAGCAAAATGCCAGACAGAGAACAACTAGACTGACTAGGGGGAAACCACCAGCGGAGCTCTCTAATAGCTTCGAGTGCCGAGGCCCAAAGGACCGCACTCATGAGCCAAAGGAACTGAGCTGTAGGCCACAGCTATGATTCCACCTGACAAGTGATGAGCACATATAGGTGTGTTATACGTGCATATATTTTTATATGTATGTATATTTATGTATATGTATGTTATGTATATGTGTGTATATGTATTTATGTGTATATGTTTTTCTGTATGTATAGAGATTTTTGTGTGTATATATATACATACATACATATGATTATATATGAATGTATATGTATAAGTATTGACCATCACATTGATTTCGGTATTTTTTGACAAAAGAGCTGCAAGCCAAATCATAACGCCGCCTCTGCAACCTCAACAAACTCATGATGAAATTGCTTCACACCCAACTTCCCCATTTGTATTTTCAGGTTTCAGCTTGGGTTGTGGCCATAATCCCAAGGAGACTGATAAACCTATAAAACGGTTAAGCAACGCGGCACAAGCTTTGTTTTCCTGAGCCGCAACGCTATAGTAATGCATGCTATAATACATTGTGTTTTGGGTGGGGTGCAATTACACCATTGCTTTGGCAAATTCAGTAAACCATAGTAAAAACCAGTTGAACCACCATTAAAAAAAAGAGAAAACAAGGTTTTAAAGCGGCCAAAACTTGGATATGTCTGGTAAGTTTGCCAGTTTGCCCTGTCTTCCGTCCCGTGGCGATTGACAGCCATTTTCGGGTCAAGTCATTTAGATTTAGATCCCTGTTTGGACCCGCAAACGGCTTATCATCTTTCCACAGTTCATCTATTAGAATCTATTGATCTATTACCACTTTGAGGGTCCCTGGGTCCCTTTTTTGTTTCGCACATACCGCACCCCACCTGGCATACTTCAACAGCAAGTTCTTCGAACCTGCTGGGATGGTCTCAAAGTGATGAAGAAAAGTCATTGAAGTCCCCCAATTCCATTGACACAGGACAAACATGGACAAACTACAGGAAAACCATGGGGATTTACATGGAATCTACATGGGATAAACCATGGGTCATGGGATAAAATCCCCTCAAAAATGTAACAAGGATTGAAAAGGATGTTTTTCTCAAGGCCGACCTGCCAAAATCCGCTCAGAGCCTTCTGCCTCTTCCAGGATGCATCGCTCCATTAGCATCTCTGCTATGGCGCGACACTTCAGTGAAGTACCAACTGCTCCGGTGTCCATCTTCACTAAGCTCAACACATCTCCCAACTCAGCTTGACTCGATTGGCCTCTGACAGTCATGGGACTGAAAATTTTGTCAACATGGCTCAAAAAAGACGAAGAAATGGAAGCGACATGAACCCAAAAATTGTCTGCGATCTTTGATATCCGTGGATATCCATTCAAATTGAGCTGATTCAAACCAAAAGCTGAGCAAAACAAGTAGACCGGCCTGGAGCCTTGACAACGACAACCCCATCTTTCAGCTGCACGTTGACACGTCCCCGCATCAGCACAGAGATGTAGGCAGCTGATGCTGCTACCAGGCGGCGCGTGAGAGCTCTCTCTTTCAGGGAGGTCTTGTCCTCGGTCGAGGAAAGCAAAAATGTTAGGGCATCACCATCCCAAATTGGAGTGATCCACCAAAATGATCAACATGTGTACTTTGATAATCCGTAGCATTGTTACGACCCACGTATACTGAGATTGAAAGGTACCCCAGCATGGGGACTCACTAAACCGCTAAGCATGACATAAACTATGTAACTATGGCTATATGCAAACCATTGTGAACGTTCTTCCCATGATTGTCATGATTCTTGTTGTTCTGACATGTTCTTACTGCTTTTGCTACTCTTATCCAGGTATGGTAATATGCGCATGGGTCGTTTTAAACACTGGAAAATTCCTGGCTTCTGGACCTCAAAAAACGCTGCCGGTTCATCAGCAAGTGGCCCACGAAGAGCCTTTGAGTTCCACTAGTCTCACCTCCAATGCCTCCTGATGTACTGCAGCAGCCACGGTTGCTCTGCCAGGTCGGAGCACCGCATGTTGCTTGGCGTACAGATAGACCAGGCAGAATGGAATCACCAAGCCGTAGCAAACGGCGCTGGCATACCCAACGACATCCACAAATTGTAAGGACTCGTCATGGCAAAAAAGGTGAGGCAGCCATTTCCGAAAGGCCAACCTCAGTTTCTGAAGGAAATCGACTGTGCCTTTTTTCCCGGCGAAAACAACGTCGAAAGACTTGGATTCGTCCACACACAGGGGATATCCCAATCTCTGGCCATCAAATGATGGGGAATATGATTTTCTCAACCATGAGACGGACTAGGGGTTTCCCAAACTTCTCAAACAAACCCAAATGTTGTTTCTTAAAAAACATGTGCCATGAATTTTGCTGGTTCAACCCCAGTGAAAAATCGTTGTGATTGTTTGATATACTCATATATACAATCATGTTCAGAAGCACAATCCCCATGAAATCCCACCTTTTGCGTTCAAGAACTCTTTTGGAAGGCGGCCTCCTTCTCCATCCACGCTCTGGCAACGCAAGAGCTTCGAAGCACTGGACGCTCCACCAATGTACAGTAAAGCAACCGCCTACAATCGCAGTGCATTGGCATGGGAAATACTGGTCATTTTGACATATGGAAGCCATGACCCATTAGCTAGTTCGATCACCAGATATGATGACTAACCTCTGCTAAATTGTCACATGGTTAGCTCGAAAATCCCATTTCTTATGCAAAAATATATTCATGGAGATTCCAGCCCCCCAAAACCTTGCTAAAGCAAGAGGGACTTCAGCTAGCAGAAGCTAGCGGCTTTCGTGATATCATTGTATATAGTATTTAATTTATGTGTATTTATGCAATGTAAATAGCACATGCTTCCAACATGAGTCTATCAGTTCCCTTGTGTTTACATATTTCTCCAACCACCCCAAGATTGCCGAGCTGAAATTCCAGGGTGACATTACAACCTGAGCATTCAACCGATGCCCTGCCTGCAACCCCGCACTGATGCCGGATCCACGGGCAAAAACTTCGACCACAAGGCAACACATCAACACCAAGAGCGGAGCCATGGGTGCCATCAACGCACACGCCAGCCGCACAGTGACACCCTGAAATCTGCATTGCAAATTCAAGCCATCTTTGAAGCTTTCCAAGGAGAATTGAAGAGCCTTAGGGGATGATCTTTCGTTTCCTGCTGCTTGTGGTGCTAACACTGTTCAACGAGTTCAACTGCACTTAACCACTTTAACACCTTGAACCCACCGAGCCTCAACATAGGGTATTTCCCAGAAGGGTGAAGCCTTTGCGTCTGTCGTGCTACCATCTTGCCCATCTTTGGAAAGGAGGGCAAGCACTGCCCATAGCTGACACATCTGCAGCAGGATTGGCCCCTGACCTTTCAACTGTTCCTTGATTGCATCCTTGGCCGAAAATTTGGGCTCCGTGGCTTCAACATTCCTGGCAGATTGCATCCACACATATGCTAGACCTGCAAGCAGCACCGCGATGATCGACACAGTCAAGTACCAAATCTCTGGACGTTCTGGACGCATCCAACCATCGCTGCGGCATGCTTTGCAAAGCCCGTCAGTAGCAAAGAAGTGCTCTGCGCAATCTGAGCAAAGAATGCCTTGATAGCCGTTAGCACATTGGTTTGCAGAGCCTGCAGAGCTGTTGCACCTGGTCTCTCTGGGTGGCAAACAAGGTAAGGCCAACTTGTCATTTGCCATCAGCCGCGCAAAGCCCAACTTCGGCAAAGCAGATCGAAGTTCCATCCCTGACGTGGGACATGCCAAATTCCAGTTATGGCATGGCACATAGCTTTTCTGGTCAGATGCATAGCCTTGGATTTGCACAAAAGGGAACCCAAAAAAAACATAAAACATATTCCCAATCGAGTGCCCCAGTTCTGGTTGCATTTACCCGAATGTAGGTACATTATATATGTACATAGTTGATTAATTATATTATATATATATAGTGTGTATATACAGTATATATATATTATATTACAGTATGTAAAAGAAAAACAACCTCAGCAAAGCCCAAGTAGCCTTCTTCACATCCACATGTCATCCCCTCCGGCGCCTCCAAGAGCTCACCAAATGCGCAGCGACAGCTGGTGCCAGCTGCTTCAGCCCGACTTCCTTCCGGACACTTTTGGCAGTTGCCGCTGTAGTCACTGCTGAAGGTGTTATTCGCACACCTGGGCAACGGTCAGAACTTACCCTCCCGATTTTGTTCAGGGAATCACTGGGATATGCTAAACCATGGGATGGTAAAACCATGGGATGGAATGGGATATGCTGCTGTCAAACAAACCTCCGATGCTGGTTTGTTTGGTTCGAATTTCCATCATGGAGAATAAATCATAATCCCCAATAGACCAGCTAGTACAATATTACAACACCACAACTAGCCAGCAACTGCTCATTCTTTTTGGATCAGAAATATCCTTTGCCAATGGTGGTTGCAACCCCAAATGATTACATAATCCCATCGCATTATCAACCTCCAGGGTTTTGAGCAGTGTCAAAAACCCATTGAAAAATGACTGGTTAGTGGCAATGGGAATTCCCAGCGCGATAATCCCTGGGGGAAAAAAAAAAGTTATATTGTATGACCTCCTACAATCATCAGCCAACCACTGTGTATCAATTCTATCATATTCATTTATTATATTAATATCCTAACATGTTTGATGGCTAAAACCACCATTCTGCTAATTGTGGTTGAATCCGCATTCAATAACTAATCAACCAGGGTAAATGAAACTACTCCTTTCTTATCTTCCCATGTTTCACGGTTGGTTGCTGTACATCCCATCATCCCCCTCTATATCCCCATTATATCCACATTGTGGTTGGTCTCGTACCCCCATTGTGATAAACCATCATCACCATAATCCAACCATCACTTCTGGATTATAAGACTATATCTAATAGATGACAGTAAATCTGATTTCACGCGCTGTACATCACTAGTGGTTACACTCCGCGATAACCACCAACCTCCCGGGAGGTGTAACTTGGTAACCCCACCTAGTGCAGTTGGCGCCCGTGCCCGCCCATCCCGGCGCACAGCTGCACAGCTCCTCCGGCAGAAAGTCTTCAGGCGTGATCTGCAAAGACTTGGTGCTCAGATCATGGCAAGCATAGCCACCTGCGATGCCTCGGAAAATTCCAATGGATTACTGGTGGTTGAGCCACCTACCCCTCTGAAAAATATGAGTTGGGATGATGACATTTCCAACTGAATGGAAAAAATAAAAGCCGTGTTCCAAACTTCCAAACCAGAAAAACCAGATTATCATGTTCCCTATTAAAGTTGCAAGTTGGTGGTATACCCTCATCCATATACCCCATTTCCAGAGAACCCCTGGGCATCCTGTGAATCCGAAAAACCTGGGAAAAAATGTGGGAATACCGGAATACCACCTGGAAATCAAAAATTATAAAGCCATCTTTAAACATTCACAACAACATGGGATAGATAACGATTATCTCGTATCATTTCTTGGGTGGTTTCAATCCATCCCATTCGTCCCATATCCAAGTTAGTCAGTTCTGCAGATGGAATCCTGACTAAACAGAGAAATGGTGATTTCCATACATGGAGGTACCCCTAAATCATCCACTTTAATAGGGTTTTCCCTTATAAACCATCCAGCGATAAAGGAGTATCCGGGTATCCCCCATTTGTGGAAACCCCCTTTTTGTGAATGTTATTTCACCATCGAAATGCTCATGGAGGCTGTAGGCGATTCTACCAAGATGTTGGCTTCCAACAGCTCTTTTGCTTCCTCGGCGGATGATTGGGATGGGGAAAATGCCACCGCCGTCCTCTGAATTTTGTGACGCTAAAAAAAGGCTTAAGGAATTGACAAAAAAAACTCCCAATGGGTCTTCAAAAAATGTCCAACAGAATCCACTGACGAATCATCTTCCCATCAGTTTGGGCCAATGGTGCCAATTACAAGGTTCAATGGATCGGTTTAAGGGAGGTGTGTTCCAGAAAACCATGGTTTTTTTCACCGGTAGAAATCGTCTACAGGGTCCTGTCAATCTTCCGTTTGACTTAGATCAATCTGGGATGATTGGCGAAAGCACATGGCGAGCTTCTAAAGAGTTCGTGAGTCTTACATGCTGCAAGTCTAGGAAAGTGCCCGCAACAATAGCACTGCGAAGAACGCCATGCCGCAAGTCAACCTCGGGGTTTCCTGCCAATATCAGTGACTGTATGTTTTGTGGAATCTGGTCCACACCGGAGAGTTGATTTGAAGCAAGGTCCAATGTTTGCAAAGACGCTGCGAGCGCCGGGTGCCAGATCGACCAATGATCGTGATCCAGCCACACATCTTGAAACAAAAGGCTGGGGAGTCTTCCGGTGAGCCCGCAGCCAGCGGCCCGAATGCTGGCCAGAGCTAAACACATACCCAAGGGTCCCAGAAGGTCCATCAAGTTGCCATTCAACGGAGATCCACTCAACTCCAAGATGATCAGCTTGGGTAAGAGGAGATTTTCCGGAAATCGGTTGGAAAAGAACTGATGTTTCAGGTCCAAAAGACCTTCACCTGGCCAGAAGTCAAGCGTATCGACCTCCCCAAACTGGACGGAAGTTATTTCTTCATATTTGTTTAATGGTCTAAGACTTGAAAAAGGACCACTCAAAATTCTGCTTCCAAACAGCTCCACTGGCACCATCCCCCTCCCGGCCTGTCGGAATGAAGGCCAGTCGTTTACAGTTCGTCAACTTCAGAATCCGAAGCTCTGGAACTTGACCCCGCCATGCACGGCCCAAACGGCCGGACATCTGGGTGCCCGACAGGTCCACCTCTTCCAGTTGTTTCCACTGAAAGAGCGCCGAAATGTCACCACTCACATTGGTACCAGCAAGGTCAATCTCCTTGGACGCTGGCCCCCTTTTGAGGTAAAAAGATGGTAAAAGCACCTATTTTCTGCCAAAAGGGGCTATGATTCACCTATATTATCCATATTTACCCGTAAGATCCCAGTTGGAGCAACATGGTCAGCAACCCTGTCCTTGAGTTCCTTGCTTTTCAGAGCCATCCGTAAGTTGCCGGTCACTTTGGTGTTGGTCAGTTTCAGCTGCACCAGCTCGGTCCAAATGATCTTGGACAGGTCACCTGTGACCAAGGTGTTTTCCGCATGAAAAGTGAACAAAGTCTTCCTCAAGTGTTGAAGATCAGCCAGTTCACCCGTCACCTTCGTGTCCGCGAGGACCAAATCCTGCAGCCATTCGTGCTGCTGCAAACTTTTGAGGTCGCCTGTGATGGATGTGGATCCGAGGTAGAGCTTTCGGATTTGAGTCGCTTTCTGAAGATTCAACAGGTCACCGGTGACTTCGGTGCTGTCCAAATATAATTCCAGCAACTGAGTCAAGGGTTTCAGGCTTGAGATGTCACCGCTGATCTTTGCCCCTTGCAGGTTGAGGAATTGCAGCTTCGTTAATCTCTGTAGGCTCGAAAGGTTGCCAGCCACCTTGGTGAACCTCAAATCCAGGTGGTGTAAACGCTGGAGCTCTCCGATCCTGTCGTCCAAGGTGCCGGACAATGTGGCGTCTGTCAAACGAATCTTCCAGACATAGCATCCGACCCTTGGTTGGGAAATCTGGCCCCTAATAGGCTAGCCCAGGATCCAATGGTTCCCAAGGGTATCATAATCATCTTCCCCAGGAAGAAACCATTTTTCTCGCGGTATTCCCATGCAATGCACATGCTTGGGGCACCCCGAGCTTTCTGCGAAAAAAAACTGCCTGCGAAAATGAAGCCCAAAGCTCGGAGCTTTGGAAATTTATGGTCATCAAAAGGTAGGAATATGTGGGAATATGTGGGAATCATGATTAACCAATATATGGATTAACCACTGGATGGAAAGGAGACCCAATTATTGGACAAAGCCAATTCAAGAGTGTGCTGTTCTTGTTCCATTCCAATCGCAAACAGGAATCCTTCCTGACCCATTTTGACAGAATGGCCACTACAAGTATTGAGCAAGCCAACTGACATCGAAACTGCCAGAACACGCAATAGGGCTGTCGAAATTGATAGAGAGATTTCATGGCATGCCAAGATTCTTATGACTACAAATCAGATTCCTGGAGCAACATACCCAAGTTCCATCAATGTCACTATAGATACAGATGTGGGAATGGATCAAAACCCTAGCACCCTGCCGGTCATAGATGTTTGTCCCCACTTAAAAGGGAAAATCATACAGGTCCATGAAAAATAATCATCATCATCAATAATAGTCAATAATAATAGTAATAATAAATAGTAATAATGACAATAATAATAATGAATAATGAATAATGAACAAGAATATTTTCCTTGTCTCATCCCCAAGTCAAAAAAAAACTGCCTGACTTCATTCAAAATTGAGCTTCCAGCGAATTTTTCCGCCCAATTTGGGATCACTCAGCTGATGGACCCCCAGTTTCTCCAAGATCAGTCTGAGGCTGGACCACTCGCTGCACTTCGATTTGTCGGACGGTTGGGACCGCCGCTGGGACCGCTGGGATCGTTGGGAGGTCTCGGCCAGTGACGTGGGAGACCCAGAAGACTCACTGCCTCGATGAAATAGATGTGTTACATCCAACTTTTGGGGCTTGTTTTTTGAGAACATGCCACAACCAGAATCAATCAGATATATGATACGTTGATCATCTTTGACTCTTTGACATACTTGTCAGTGCTGCCCTCGGACAAAGAAGAAAAAAACAGTTTGCTGGGAGCCAAGCAGCTCCGGGATACTGAGACATCAAGTTCCAACGTGTTCTGGTTCACCTTTGCTCGTTCTGCGACCGCGATTGGGTTGAAATGGCTGAAGCAGATGAAGCCGAACCAGTAGAGATTGCTATGAATCATCATGGATTTGGCGGACCCGCTGGCCTTTTGGCCTTGAGCCAAGGGAAGTTCTGTCATGTTGCAGAAGACAAAACAGCCTCTATTTGATCCCTGGACTCATGTTTTCAATGTTGGATCTCCTTTTGATGTGTTCTGTATGTTCAATTTTGGGTTGAAACAGGACACACTTCCACCCGAAGACTGCTGCTGACAAAAGATCCAAACAGCTCAATATAGCCAGAGTTGTCACTCCGCCAGTACATTGCGTCAGATCTGAGATTGGAGATCACTTCCCCAATAATATTTATCTCAATATTATTCATATGGATCAAAAGGACTCACTCAACATTGGTAGGCTGAATGCTCAAAATGATCAAAAACGATCTAGTCACGTAGGTCATCCTGGATCCAAAAATCTTTGACCGGGATTCCGGGCCAGTTTTTCCTCCTGCGGTGTCTGGCCAAGGAAGGGTACCTGTTAAAAACAGGGCACGAGGTGACGCATTCAACTTCCTGGGTAAAGGTTGGGCAAGTCACCCCAGTTAAGCCGCATTCGTGGTCAATAAAGATCTCATTCTTGCGGGAAGTCACTGTCTGCCCAGCGCAACATGTCTTGCCGCATGGTGGTATCCCGTTGCCATCTCGAAAAAACCTCCGGGATTGAAGAAGCTTCACCGAAGAGTCTGAAAAAAGTTGGAGTTTCCAACCTGTATCTTCAAAAGCAACCAGAAATATCCAGAAATGATGCTATGGTGATGTATGGCGCCAGTGACTTCTTTGCGACATCGGGGTCCAAACTTTCGGGACTTTCGGGATTCTGACATATCCCAAATGCACCACAGCCATCCACAGCCCATGTTGAATAATTTCACCATCTGCCACACCTGCTGTGCACAAATGTCGATAACACGCAACATGGCCAGCACAGTGACAAGTTGCTGCTGTGATGTCTGCTGGGGGTCAAGGCAAGCAATATATCATCAAAGATGTTTTTGCACGGTTCATCGCGACAGGATAAAACGTCACCTCCGCCGTTGCTAGGAAGGTCGCCATTGCCCATGGCTGTCACACAGCTGAAGCGCCAGCCCATGACAAGTTCCACACCACCCAAGCGACTTCAGCGGCCATCTTTCTGCAGGAATATGAATTTGAAACGGAAGCCAGCTCAGCTTCTTCTGCCTGCAGAAAAAGAGCGAGAAGCTTGAACATGTTGCATTCAGGATCTCGATGTTTCACTTTCGCCATCTGGCGTATTGTGTCTCGTTTCTTTTTGCTCAGCTGGAACGACAGACATCGAAAGTGCCCCGAGACTCTTCACCCTCCGGCAACCACGGGAACCGGGAGCAGTTTCAATGTCCTTTGCGACGCTCATAAGAAGAAAGCAAGTGCACTTGAAAACTTTGATTGTGGCCACACGCTGTATCAATGCCTATTGCAATACCCTTTTGCTGTACGTAGTTGGCTTTGACAACGATGAAACTCCAGCAAAGCGTTCTGTACTCCGCCACTTTGCAACACAACTTTTCGACTGATCCAACCAAAGACTGTCTGCAAAACCAGTGCCCTTGCTTCGGCTGCAATGGTTCGTTTTTCTGCCGGCGGAAGAACTTGAAATCCCTCCGCAATCGGCTGAAGTGGACTTCGGGGCAATTTCGAATTCTTCCGCCTGCAAAACAGGAGCGAAGCATCAAAGATGTTGCATTCAGAATCTCGATGTTTCACTTTCACGACCTGGCAATATCTGGCATATTAAAGTTTCCGGCCTTTTTTTGTTTGGCTGCCACGATGGGAGATTTGAGATTTAGCAGAATGTCTTTAAGGGTTTGTGAACGAAAGCTAGGTGAGAAAGGGTGGGAGGAGAGGGGATACGCAAAGCCATCGAAGCAGTAATGCGAGGCGAGACGCGAAAGGGGAACGTGGAGGGAGGGGAGAGGCAAACGGAGTGAAGAGGAGTGAAGTGGAGTGACTTGCGTAAAGTGAGTTGGTTGGGGTGACCTGGGCTAGGTGGAATGAGTTGAGCGGAGTGGGTTGATGGAAGTCAGGTGAGGTGAGTCGGGCATCAAGGTTACACATCGGGCTGAAAGGAAGGGAGGGAGGAAGGGAGGGGCACTAGCTTTCATATCAAGACTTTGTTCAAACCCGCAAAATATTTATGGTACGTGACTGATCCAAACAAGACCTTCTCAACCCACTCTCTCATCCTCTCTCTCTCCCTTCCTCTCTCCCCCTGTCCCCTCCCCCTCTCCCCCTCTCCCTCTCTCTCTCTCTCTCACTCTCACTCTCACTCTCTCTCTCTCTCTGTGCCTCCCGCCTCGTCTGGGTCCATGGGCTGCCATGGCCGCAAGGCTCGCCCAGCTGGGCTTGTCCTCCTCCGCCCCTCTTGGAAGAGCTGCTCGTGGCGCAGCTTCTGCAAAGCCTGCTGCTTCCCGTCCAGCATCCGCGGTGTGAGGATGCTGGGGTCGTCCCGCACTCACACACAGGCGGGAAACTTCCTCCCCTACATGGACTTGGCCGTGTTGGAGTCGGTGGCTCATACAAAAAAAGAGAGCAAAGGTTGGGAAGGCGCCTATTGTTCTGAAGATGAGCCAAAGTGTCTCCAGGCAATATCATCCAAACCCATAGCCCAAGCCCGTGTTTGCTGGGTTTTGAAATTCCGCAAGCTATCCGCAGCATCAAAAAAACAGAGAACGTGCCGTCAACTTGCAGCAACTTGCCAGCTTGCAGCTCAGAACAACCTCTGCCAAGAATTGCTGGGGCCAAGTTGCCCATCCCTACCTGGACATCTGTCCCACATCAGTGGAAGAACCTGGCGATGATGCAAGCACACCAGGCACAACATGTGTTCCACGCTGCAGGATACCACTGGGTACCACAGGGTGTTTTATCCATTGGGAACCCAGTTCTCAGGTCTGGCACCTCCATTTGGGATGGTGAAAGGTAAGAAGTAAACCCCTGGGGATGGATCAGATTTGACATGTTCCTGTCAAGAATATAACGCCACCATAGGCTTCCACGCTCCCAACTGCATCCCATTCTTGCTCCCCGCTAATCTCAGGGGCCTTGAACTTGACACGTCTCGACATTGAAACCCACAGTTGGCGTTGTGAAAGTCCTGGGCCCAGGAAGAAAGGTGTAATTTAAGGAAGATGTTGAAACACTTGTGCCACGACGGAATGAACGCTGAAACTAGCACATGGCAAACGTACAATATGCTGATTCAATTCAAAGTGAGTATAAATTAGTATAAATGTTGAAAAAAAAAGTATTCATACTGATTCAATAATCATCCGGAATAGGTTCGAAAATGCACAATATTCCAAACCACCAACTAGAATTGGATCTTGCACCTTCCTTTCCTGCAATTCTCCCCCAGAATCAACACACATGGCATTCCATGTGTGTTGGTGATACGTTTACTTGTTGTTTCTTAAATGTTGCCCCCCAAACATCAGCGGCCACCCAGGCCTGGCAACATCGCAAGAAGCTACTCACCTCGCCAAGATCAGCAAGGAACACGCAGACTCCATGCTGCAATGCAAAGAGAAGATTACTGACTGCAGTGGACTGCTGCCACACCAAATTCCTCTCAACTTTCTCAACTCCAATCTCAGATTAATCTTTGAAGTTTGTGGAGTTCGCGCTGAAGAATGGATGGCCTATTGCCAAAAACAAACCAAAAACCAAGGATTCTCCAGCCACAAGGCTCATTGAAAGCAGCTGCAGTAGGTTGCAACAGAAAGCCTTAGGGAAGATCCTTTGGATTCCTCCTCAGGTCGGAAAATCTACGCTCAGCTCATCCGAAGATGAAGCCCAGACTGATCACTGGGCAATTGCTGCAGGGAGGGTGACTTCGCCAATGCAAAATGAGCAGGGTTCAAAATCCAAAACGTCATCTGACTATATAGACGATAGGGGTTCCCATATTGAGACCTAACTCCCAACAAACCGAGTAATTTACCCCACAGTTCAGAACCCATCAGCAAGAGCTTTGGTCACTGCTCAAATGACGCTGAAGGCCACACCCCTGGCCCATCCCCGAAAAGATATGGGAAAAATACAACATGGTAGAAAATCCCATTAAATCCCATTGAATCCCCAGGTATTTCTGTCACCTCCTGCAGCTTCACGGAGTCACGCCCCCTCACAGGTGGGCAACACTGCCACCACTGTGCTCTTTGAGATCTTCACTGCTGGTCCTCGTCGAGTGGATCCACCAGGATTTTACTCAGCCATGTGGGATTGCACCAATAACATACTATTCCCTCCAGGAATCCAATATAAACACACATGAAAGTATGAAAGTCGAGGGACATCACCCTCCCAGGCTTGAAAATGATATGAAACGGGCCAACAAATTCTCATTGCTGATATACCCATGCTATCCCCATGCCATCCCCTTGGTTCGTTGCTTAAATCCTTTTCCCATCAGCGAAACCAAATTTTCGGGCACCTCCAAAGCCCACTTGGAAACCCCAGACACCTCCTGAGAAAACCAACAGTTGAACTTCGAGATACCCCTAAAACCTAAAACCCAATGGATTAGAAACCGCATTTTCCCCATTCTTTTACAAAAAATTCAGAGAAATCACGCTGAGGCCCGGTCTGGGCCGCAAGTAGAGGCCACGTGCGCCCGCCACCAGGCCAACCTTGAAGGTTGGATAACTAGAGATTGAGAGAAATATCAAAGCCAATCAATGGGCCAACGGTATCATCTTGGTCCAGAAAAAAAAGGAAACAGAATCACAAAATAAAACGATAGATACATCAGTGAGCAGAATTCCGTTCAAGTAGATGGAAGAGGATGGAAGTAACTCTTCAAACAAATGATGCATATGGGGGTTTCCATAAATGGAGGTATCCCCAAATGGATGGTTTATAATGGAAAATCCTATGAAAATGGATGATTTATGGAAACCCCCATATGTTGTTACTTCGCAACCATGCCTGAAGTGCCATCTGCTTCGACTCCTGAGGGTCCCGCTAATCCACACATCACCCAGTCGAGGGGTGGTGAGCCCGAGACGACACCTCCGGGAGCATCGCCCATGACCAAGCTGACTGTTTGGCCTTGCAGTTCAGGCGGTTCAGGCCATCTTGACATATCAAAGGGAGAGGTCTCCAAACCTTTCATATGACCGCAGCTCCGTAGCTCCCAGGGATATGCTTTCTACCCGGAACAAAATGTCAAGCCTGGTTGTCAAGAGATGCTTGCTGCTCACTTAGACGCAACAATATGATCTGTTTCAAGTCCCAAAGGGAAGCCGATTCAGCCCCTACCCGCACCTTGGTCCGCAGCCTCAACCCCCATAGAGCTAATGCCCTGAAGGAAGAGAGGTCCAAGGGGCAGAACCACTAAGCTGGTGAGCACCTCAAATGCAAACAGCATGGATTCAGCCTCTTCTCCGGTTAGCTGGGGAGTGGCATTGTGCCATGTGCCAAAGGCAGAAAACTCTACAAACAGGAAGGACCTGTCGGACCTGTGACCTGTAATCCCACATGCCATGATCCTTATAATCCTTGAGCAACGACCCCCACATGGTGCCCGCCCCACTTCCGCCGTGGCACGGTGCGAAGCGGCTGAGGCAGTTTGCTCAGCTGCAAGCCCAGTGGGGTCAAACTCAGGGCCGACTCCACACCGCACAGCAGGAACCTCGGACGCCAGGTCGGTGTCCACGGCGTCCACTGAGTCAAAATGGAGATCTCCCATAAATGGCAACTTTGATGTGGGGAGGAGGCCCGGAAACCAAGTGAAAAGGCAATTTTGATGGGGAAAAATTGATGAGTTCGTTCAGACATCCCAAGGTCTGGCAGAGTCTCAACGAAGCTGAGCTCTTGAGAAGTCCAAGTTGCTGGAGGAAAAAGAAGAGAAGACTCAGCCCTGGCACATAGGCATCCCGCTGATTCCAGTTCACTGCCAGCCACCTCAGATGCATTGCAGGTCCCAGTCTCCATGCTACATCATGGCCCTTCGGTCCCAGGTGATGTCCATCACCAATTGACGATTATCCCTGCAAAACCAAGGCGCATGTATTCATGGAAGAGTCCTGACATCATGAACGCCAGCAGCCCGGCTAAATGTGGACTTCGACCTGGTTTGTGCAGCCACAGGGCGGGAAAATGTCATGGACCAGCCGTCTTGAAGTACAGGCATTGAAAATGGATGAGAAACCTCAAAAAAAAACAACCAAAAAACATCAACAGAATCTCCCAACCACTCTAACCTCTCACCTTACCGCCTTACCGGAAGTCCCGGCACCTACGAGCGGCACAAAGAAGGTCCGCTTCATCAGTCGGTGCACCACCAAATTCCAACGTCGACCCCAGAAATCCCGCAGGGACGTGGACAGCAGCAGAGGCGTCTGCATGGAATCCACTGAGGCGATACCTGGGTGATTCAGCCGGAGCCGGGGAAACTTGGTGGTAAAGCAGAGTTGACTTGAAAAAAATATGGGAAATAGATGGAAATAGATTCAAACCAGGTGGTTTCTATGTTTTAGTTTGAAGATCCGACTTGGACTTTGGGAAGATCTTTGAATGATTTTGCAGCATTCTGTGATGTTCCCAGTTTCAGAAACGAACCTTAGGAAAGAACTTCAGTTGAGTCCAACCAAGTCAGTATACGTATATATGTTCTGTATGTTAGTTACATCTATATATATATACTCATGTAGAGAGAGAGAGAGAGATAGATTAGATTAGATTAGATTAGATCAGATCAGATTAGATTAGATTGGATAAGATTAGACAAGATTAGACAAGATAGATAGATAGATGGATGGATGGATAGATAGATAGATGGATGGATGGATGGATAGATAGATAGATAGATGGAGAGATAGATGGAGAGATAGATAGATAGATAGATAGATAGAGAGATAGAGAGATAGAGAGATAGAGAGATAGAGAGATAGAGAGATAGAGAGATAGAGAGATAGAGAGATAGAGAGATAGACAGACAGATAGACAGATAGACAGATAGACAGATAGACAGATAGACAGAGAGACAGAGAGACAGAGAGACAGAGAGACAGACAGACAGACAGACAGACAGATAGGTAGATAGGTAGATAGGTAGATAGGTAGATAGGTAGATAGGTAGATAGGTAGATAGGTAGATAGGTAGATAGGTAGATAGGTAGCTAGGTAGATAGATAGATAGATAGATACATAGACAGATACATAGATAGATACATAGATAGATAGATACATAGATAGATACATAGATAGATACATAGATAGATACATAGATAGATACATAGATAGATACATAGATAGATACATACATAGATACATAGATAGATACATAGATAGATACATAGATAGATAGATAGATAGATACATAGATAGATACATAGATAGATACATAGATAGATACATAGATAGATACATAGATAGATACATAGATGGATACATAGATGGATAGATAGACAGATAGACAGATAGACAGATAGACAGATAGACAGATAGACAGATAGACAGATAGACAGAGAGACAGATAGACAGACAGACAGACAGACAGACAGACAGACAGACAGATAGATAGATAGATCGATGGATCGATAGATAGGTAGGTAGATAGATACATAGATACATAGATACATAGATACATAGATACATAGATACATAGATACATAGATACATAGAACCCCGGATTAATAAACCATGGTTTATTCATTAGGGGGTATTCCCCCAATAGTCATGATTTGACACTTAAATGGTACCTTCCCAATTAAACAGCCTAGGGGGTTATTAATCCAGGGTTGACATTACATAGATAGATAGATATTCCTTTTCATCTATTATGTATGTATATATAAACATATAATATATATATATATATATATTATCTGTTTGTATATATTTGTATATTATACAATTATACAGTACAAGTTACAAGTAATACGCACACGTCCCAGCCAAGTCGTCAAAACTGCAACCCCTTTAAGGTTGGCACCCAGAAAGGCTGGCAGCAGCCGGTGCATCAGCATGGCGGTGGCCAAAGTGCCTGGCTGTTTATCCATGGTTAGGAGGCCAGATGTTCTCATTGAAAATGGTGGTTTAATGAGTTTGACTCATTGGTGCTACCAATGGCGAAGTCCAACAAAGTCAAAAGGAACGAGACCCAAGTCAGAGAAAGCTAACTAGGAGACCATTGGCTCAGAGGCTCAGACACTTCTTGCTGTTGAGCTGCAATAAACATAGACTGTTAGCAAATACACCGCCGGAAGGGCCACTGGGAAGCCAAGGAGGGGCATCCTCAACTTCGATCGCAGGGTGGGGAAATCGGCAGAGGGGTTAAGGGAACACCAAACACGTCATGACAAGATCATGCCCAGTCCAGGAAGAAACACGAGCTTTGCTTCACTACTCTTTTTCCTTGTGGATCACGACAATCCACCTGAAATGGATTGTGGTCCCGAAAGAAAATCCCAAATGGGCATGGATTCAGTCAGCAGGGCACCCGTTTGGACCCACAAAAGTCAGTTCGCTTTTGGTATCAAAGAATCCATGTTGGGATGTTGATAACGTTGACCCATACCCTACTCTTAATAACATAGATATTGAAAATCCTTCATTTATAATTAGTTTATAGATACCTTCCTGCGAAAAACATGAGTTTTCCACATCTATCTTTGGTTTCTGCTGGGATCCATGTAAAGGGCTTGTATCTAACCTGTAGGGGACACCAGGACCAGGACTATCAACGAGTTTCGTGAGTGGATCCTGGCCGTCTAGGAAGGGAGCGAAATCCGTGGCTTTGCCCAGACTAAGGGCCTCGAAAGATAAAACGGAAAACGGCAAGCTGGCAGATACTCAACTAACAACAGGGAAATATCTTGAGAGTCCAAGGATGATGATGATGGCTGTTGTTGTCCTGTGCAGCTTCATCTCTTAAACCGCTCAATTTTGGGCGTATGAGCAAAACATGATTCGTGCTGACTTGTCCATCAAGTTGCAATGGTGCCAATCAGCATATGCTTTGCGATCCTCAGCAACAATTCCTCAGTGCAACTTGTTGACACTGGAAACTGAGGACGTCTCTTGACAGGACACCTTGCAACTGGCATGGAAAAATGCATTTCATTGAATCCTTCAGCTCAAGAATCTGCAAAATGAGGGATCTTAAAATCTCTTACCCCCCAAGAAAAAAACATGAATTCATCTGTTCATTCTGTTCATGATTGGTTTCTCGCCATTTCCCCCATGACTTCATGGCACCGTGGGGTTGTCGGGTCCCATCCCACAGCTCCAAGCGACTGAGACCAGGCCATCCTTGGACGCTTGCAGCTGCCCAGAGTCGAAGAGAACTTCCGCCGGGGAGGCGAAATAGATCACCTGCATGGCATGGAAAATATCACTGGGAATGAGGGGATCTATGGATATCTATGGATATATGGAGGAACTATTCTGGGAATGTGAGATCTATGGGTGACTGCATCCCAACAAGCAGAGTAGAAGAAAGTACCACAGCAGTCCGTGACCCAAAATCCTACACTACCAAATACTGCACCATCATCCACAACCATCCACAACCGAGAGCGGCCACAAATGGGACACGGCCAAGTTGCAAAGTTCTTGACGGATTTGTCGAAGCCTTTGGGTCCAGTGCCCAACATCAACTCCAGCCATCGAAAACCTCAGCAGAAATCACGTCGGTGATCACGACATCGGCAGCCGAAGTCCATTGGTCTCACTGCAACTGTGGCACCTGCCACGACACCGAAGAAGGACAAGGCAAAGTGCGCCAGCTTGGATCTCAGTGGTCCAAAGAAGTGAAGCGCCAGAAGCCTCGGTGAGTCTCCCAAGCCGGTCAGGTGTCAACCCCGGGCAGAAAAAGGCCACTTCTTTGGAAGATCCCGACTTGATGCTTTGGATTTTCCCTTGTTAATGGGAGATTGGGATATTGCTCGGGTTTCAAACCTCCAACTAACTATAACGATATCCAAATATCTCCAGACCAAGCATCTCCAGAGATTGGCTGGCCCTTCTATTTTGTGAGATGTTGGGTCCATTCCATACCTTTCCAAGCATGCCCTGCTTCCACCAAGCGTCGGTCCGATGATCATTGGCAAACCGCTCAAGCCCAGAACACACAAGCGCCTGTCGGAGAAGCTGACAGCATGGGTAGAACCACGGTGATAACCACGGTGATAACATAAGGTGGCGTGCGAAAATCACTACAAGTACGGTTAGGAAACACATCCAAATTTTGTTTTGATGCAACAGGACCACTGGATACCAATGGAATATATATTTCTGAAGCTAAATTTGACTCACTGGAATCACGACATCAAAACCCCATAGCTCCACCCCCCGGCGCACATGCTGGGCCGTTGCCGCAGCAGGCAGTGCAGGGCATACCCCAGGAAGCCCATCAGAATCAGCACAGCCAAACCAACGAAGGAGATGAATTTCACTTCACCTCAAGGAGATCAACCGCCATGGGAGGATGCCCAGTGTCCACTGGACACATCACGCGGGGGAATCGAAGTGAAACATAGAGAGACTGTAGATGTTTGTTTAGGAGTAAAACATAGTAAAAACCGTTCACAGCTTTATGCGAAAGTTTGAAAAGTTGGAAGGGCTGACCGAAATTTTTGGGTTGCCACAACTTGCCATGTTAGCATTCTCCTGCCAGTATTCATGGCGGAGGTGTCTATAAAAATGCTGAGACTTGTCACCATCATTTCAATATCTACTTTTTCACAGTGCACCAAGCAAATCTGCCCGTCGAACTCTGCAGCTGTGGTGCTGTCAGCTGTCAGATCCTTGGGTAACTTGGGTATCCACTTTGGGATCACAAATTGCAGGATGTTCAGATGGATGTCTGGTGCTCAGTTCTTCGGGTGGCCAGGGTGTTCAGATCTGCTGAGGGATGTTGAGGGTTCAGTCCTCCAAATGAGGAATGATTCGGAAGCATGATAACTTTCAGCGTTTGCTAGTTTTTGCAGGACTTCCGTAACAATGAACATATTGGGGTTACAACCCTCCTCCTGACCCCATTCATCTGGACAAGGCACGGGCTTCGAAAAAGCTAGGTGGAAAGCCATGGCTGGAAAATGTTAGTGACTTCTGGTGTGTTTCCAGCTAAAAGGATCAGATTTTCCAAGTCTATCTTATGGATGATATGAGTTGGGGTCCTTGCAACTATGACGCCCGATATCTAACACAAAAAAAAGCAGCTCAGCGGTGCATTTTGAACAATAGGGACATCAAGGCTATAGGACTTGGACTTCAAGAGCATCTCATCCAAGTCTGGCAAAAGCTTCAGGGGTAAAGGCCTTCTTTTTACTATACTCTTGTGTTTGAAGAGGTGATGATTTGGAAGATGGCTTGCGATTTTCACTCTGCACCTTGACATGTGATACTTCACATCTCAAAGGCTCTGCACCATATGGCTGCAGAAGTGCAGGAAAACATTCAACTGCCGTATATGCCTGAGGACGTCGTTGCAGCAGCTGAGTCAAAACAAACGTGAAAACGGCAGTTCTTCATAATCTTCGCTCCAACAATTCAATGTGTCTTGAGCTTCTCTCGGGTCTGGACTCTCATAGAAACTCTATTGCAGCCACCTGGCAAAGGCAAAACAGGTTGGAATGAAGAAAAACAGGTTAAACCTCGGGGCCAAAAAGCGACCTTTTGCAAGAGAAATCACATTCTTGGATTCTTGGACCCTACTTTCGATCCACAGTTCAATTAATTGGCATACTATCAACTACAATGTGCACATGCCGCGATCCACGGGCTTTATTGGAATTTCATACCCATCTTTGAAATGAGATGAACGATGTGCATCTCAGAAGATGGTGGACATGGCCATTCTCAGGAGTGCTCCAGGAATGTTCTCAACACAAGAGACAATGAATCAGTAAGTCAACAGTGTCCTGAAAAGATAAACAATCCATCGATCAGACCAGGCCTGGAAATAAAACCTCGTGTCACTAGACGTGCCATACCCCTCCAAGAGCCAACAACACATTAAGGACACATCTGACACATGACAAATCAACAAACTCCACGTTTTGGCTGCTCAGTGGGTGCAAGTTGTGGCATTGTCCTAGCATCAATCACCTGAAATGAACCATGTGCTGACACCAACCTAAACAGAATCTGCGCCCGCATCACAGCTCATGATATCTCAAGCCACCGAACTAGGACTGCAAATATTGATCTTCAACGCATCACTACAGCCATCTCTCAGCAAAAGTGGTGGTACTTTGACTGAC
>Ga0126342_10006132_pt1 | contig 21249 bp, 24 predicted proteins | sample Cyp1metagenome_FD_92528 | JGI IMG/M metagenome (GOLD analysis project Ga0126342, IMG submission 92528) | Coral microbial communities from Lord Howe Island, Old Settlement Bay, Australia - Cyphastrea 1 metagenome | ecosystem: Host-associated > Invertebrates > Cnidaria > Coral ...
CGACAGCGAAAGTTGGTTTCAAGCGACGAAACCCGAAACCCGAAACCCGAAACCGACAGCGAAAGTGGGTTTCAATCGACGAAACCCGAAACCCGAAACCCGAAACCCGAAACCGACAGCGAGAGTGGGTTTCAATCAACGAAACCCGAAACCCGAAACCCGAGACCGACTCGAATCCGACTTTTGGGTGGCTCTCCGGATCGGAACTCGAACTCATTCAGTTGCGCCTCAAAGAACTTGTTGATTTCAGTTTCAACCACGTCCTGCAATGTAAACACACAGCATGCTGCCAACCAAACAGCACTCAAGCTGGCACTGCAATATGTTCCAAAGAACTGGGTGTGACAAATCGATACAAATCACATTTTGGAATTTCATCACATCCATGATGGCTTTCGACAGCCTTCAGCCTTGTGGCCATGCAGCCACCAGCTGGTCTTCAGCACTGGATGCTTGGTGTGCCCAACAAAATATTTGGATCTGCTGGACCGAAGTTGGCATTGCGTGCGCATTGGTGAATGGATCAGTGCCGGAAAGAGCACCAAAGGGAAACAGTGCGGAGACCGCTGGCTGTGAAACACAAGCTGTCAATACGCACAAATTATGGTGCGCCTAAGCTTTATCTACTTTATTTCTGAACCTCCATTGTTCGTGTTGTTGTTCTTGTTGCTTCAGTTCTTGTCATTTTTGTTGTTCATTTTTCTGGTTCTTGTTCGTGTGGTTGTTGCTTGTTCCACATTTCCGGTGTCGGTTTCGCTCCCGTCCTGAAGTTCCTCCCAGTCGGCCAAGGTGGCTTTAGTCACTGTGACATGCTCTGCTGCCAAGAGCACCTCAGCGTTGGAAAACAAAGTACCAGCTGCGGACAGATCACAAAATCGCGGCAGCAACCGGCAGCAACAGCAACGGCAAAACTGGGAAAAGCACGGAAATCACAAAAAGGAGAGAAAGAGAAGGGAGATGCTCATGCCAACCCGGACACTACACAGCTACCCTAGCTGCAATAAATATAGTGTCAGCATGTGTCACCAACAGCCCATATGATCCACAGGACCAGCATAGCTTCACTGAGGCAAAGGACTTCACGTACCCCATCCATCTCCAACAGCATCTTGGCCAGGGGCGCTTGGATGGCCTCTTCGGCGCTTCGGAAAAGCATGGTCCTGCAAAAGTCAACTCGAAAAAACAAATCTGGGAAGCATTAGAAAGCAATAGAAATTACATGAAATTAGATGTTTCATGATGTCTCCATATGGTTCCTCTCCAAATTTGGATTGTCGCTGTTTGACGTAAAGAAATTCATGAAATTCTCATGACATCTGACTTAGAGAGGCCGAGATCGCCCGGCCGCGAAGAGCACCCGGTCTTGGTGCCACTCCCAAGGACTTCTCCGCCATCCAGCACAAACTTCATGGACTTCGGATTTGGTGTTGCCTCGGCCATGTGGTACAGTATGGTACAGTGCTACAGGCCATTCCAGCTGAATTCCACACGAATCTTCCGGAGAATAGGATGATGAGAGCATCATGAAGAGATGTGATGCGTGTGACACTCTGAAACGGAGATCTTTACGCAAAAATGCTTCGATGCCAAGAATTGAGAAGTCCAACATCCCTTGACCGCCAGATTGGTCAGGCCTCGACAAAGACTGAGACAGATCGCAACAAACGCCTCAAGACAAAAGCGATGGATGACAGAAGAGAAAAACCCGGAACAGCAATAGCAACAAAACAAATACAAAACAGACCTGAAACTTCAGAGTCCATCCAAAAACTAAATTCAGAGATATTCAGAGTTGATTTCCAGAAACTTGCCACCATGGCACGGAGCCACAGGCCACTGCCTCCGCATTGCTATGGACCGGAGGAATACAGCCATGGCTTGAGAGGTGCTCGGAATGCCACGTTTTGACTTGGACAAACTTCACCTCTTTGGTGATGCTGGGATGCTTGTTTGATGACTGGAAGTCCGAATCCATGTCATGTTTTTGTCATTTCATGTCATTTGTATCATGATTGCAGAAGTCCATCGCGGGGTGGGCTCTTCATCACAGAACATGGTGCAATCTCAGCTGAGCCAAGATGGCCAACTGGCAGCTGAAAACCGGCACCAATCCGCTGCAGACAATGCAAGCAGTGCAAGCGGGGAGTCCATCTGCCCCTGGAACCCCCTGAGCGATCCAGACAATGGCGATGGAAGACATGCCCACAGAACGTAATCGCATTGCAACCTTGCCGACCAGTGCTTTGCGTCAACACATCCAAGAAAAGTACTGGAAAATCATGGTAGAAAGATGTAAAAAGATGTGTAAAAAACATTAATATGCTCAGTGTGAAAAATCTTGGAAAAGTATATGTGAAAGGTGGCTGTTCACTTCGAGTTTCACCCCCAGCCTTCTTGCCAACAAATGGCACATTTCTCATCCTGATCGCAAGCGATAGTCGTATAAATTTTAGTGCAGGTTGGTTGCATGACATCCTACTACCCAAGCCCAACAAAGTCATTCAATGCCCAAAACTTTGCAACATAGCAACAGGTGACTCTTGATTTTGTCTGAAGAGAATAAATACATTCGACAAACAAATAAAACTTTAAATAGAAGCATCCACAAATAATAATCCATCAACATCATTCAACATCCACAAACATTATCAATATCAATATCAAAGTTCTATGTATATATATATATATTATATACAGAATATATATATATTATATATATTATATTATATATATATATATCATGAACATCCCAGTGCTAGCCATAGCCATAGCTTCCGGCCATGGCTCCAAGCGCCTGGTCTTGATGTTCGAAGAGGTCCTCCAAGCGTTCGGTACTCAGTTCAGTGATGGCCTGGCAAAGGTGACATGGATACCCTCTGGTAAACATACAAAAAGCTATTGAAAATGGCCATTGAAATAGTGGATTTTCCCATTAAAAATGGTGGATCTTTCCATAGCTATGTTAAATTACCAGAGGGTACCAGAAATATCCAGGAAATATCCCGGAAATATCCATGGCAGGCAATCTGTTCTTGCAAGAAACAAAGCAATTATTGGGTGGTAACTCGGGAAAAGGACATTGCTGTTTTGGTGTGACTCTGTTTTGTCATCCTTTCATCACAGAGACATGGCAACCAGAAAGTCCTGGAGATCTGAAATGGAATTATCGACAGACATTCACATGACATTGGCCCCTGCGGAATATCGAGCAGCTACCAGTATTTGTGTGACCCATTCTATCACTGGAAATCCACGAAATGAGACTTCAGATGATATTTAGATGCGCTAGATGCCGCTAGACTAGATTCTTCATGTTTCTTCGCTATGCTTCGTTCACTTTCATTGTTGCAACGCTTCGCCTCTGCCGCTACGTCGACAGCACGGTTGCTGTTGGCCGCATAGAGCACGCAGCCTCGGGCCTGAAGCGGCCGTTCTATGTGGACAGTTGCGACATCTTCCGAACTTCCGGCAAGGATGAAAGCAAATATGCATACATCATACAACTATCCATACAAGATCCAATTACAATTCGAACGTATACACTACACGTTCTACAAGAACTCTCATTCTGCGTTCGGGTTGTTCAAATAAGAAACTCTTCATATTAAAACTGGACAGCTAGACAGCTAGACAGCTAGATACAGCCAAGTTTTGGGTTGTTTCAAAGAATCGCTTCATCCGAGGTCTCAGCAGAGCTTTGAGCGTTTTGACTGGCGAAGGTCAAGGCCACCACTGCTGCTGTCCTCGTCTTCCCCGTGCCAGGTGGACCATGGATCAAAGTCACTGGCCTCGAGGCGTGGCGGATCGTGGCGGCCTGGTGAGATCGCTTTGTGACCACCATCATAGAGCAAATGGGGGTGTCCATAAAGTTGGGGTTTTTATTAATGGAAAATCCATCTAAAAATGGATGAGAACTGATTTAGGGGTACCCCCATTTCAGGAAATGCCCATATAGACCATAAAAGAACATAATAGCAAACAAGAGCCATCATCTTCTGCGGCTACGTCATCTGCAGCATTGTCCAGAAGGAGAAGGAGAAGAATGAGAAGAATGGGAAGAAAAAAGGAGCCACTGAGAATTCTGAGATATCAAAGAGCTTCGAGATTCGTTTTATGCCTTGAGATTCGTTGTAACAAATTGTAGTTCTCAGGCTCCACACGAGGTCAAGGCCGAGCGAACTGCCTCTGACTGCGAGTCATTCAGCTGGTACTGGCACGGCTCCTGCACCAGGCACAACGCGTGACCGTCCTTATGCCTTGGACTGAACATGTGGAATGAGACGAATTCAATATGCATCAATATATATTATCTGAGTGTATCTGACTATATCATGAATACATATCAAACAAGTGTCTATCAAATCTATGGGTTATCTGGGTTCATGGTGGTTTCCGTTATACCAATATCCTGCTTCAGCGGGGACAGCTTTGTACAAGCCATGGACACCATTTCCCTCCACAGCTTCAGTATGTGTAGGACGTGGCACATTGGTTTGGGGAATCCGCACTATCCATCAACGAGAAGGTTGACATACTACGAGAAATGGCGGGTAGCCAAGGGCACAGGGATATAATAGGGATATATTGTCGGATGTGGTTGGATTCACCGATTGGGCGCAACAATCGAAACCAGAATTCTCCATGATTGTGGGCATTTGCCCGAGAATTGCCATCTATTGTGGACCAATGCCCGTCATCCAACACAGGCTCTACCCGCTCCCGGAGGTTTTCCATGGCTTCATTGGACTGCCGAACTCCTCCAAACCTCATCTGCATCATGGATCTCCACTGCTCGAAACCGACTCGCAACCGGCGACATCTGGATATCTCATCTGAGACCTGCACAATACCAGGTCCTGCACCAATGATGCCTTGGGAAAGCAACAAATCCAGTCAGGAATCAATTTCATGTATAGTACATCAGCATATAACAGCAACTGATTTCAAGCCAAGGGATACTAAGGGTCCAACACTCTGCTCAATGTCAGCCAGTGCCGCTGCCTCCACTGATGTCAGTCCAGTGCTGACTGATGCTGACTGGCTGAGCCAAACAAGCAGACCTGGTAGTGGTACGTTTCCGGCAACCACAGCAGCTCCACAATGAAGCCTGCCGTCGAAAATCAATATGATGAAACAGCGATGCAGCTGGGAATGGCACTGAGATCATCATTATGCGGAACTGGTAAGATAAGCTCTGACCTGCCAATCGGAAAGTTACAATTCAGTGAATAGCCGTCACGAATGTTTGGAGAGTCAGACGCAGCGACGTGGATACTCAAACTGGATTTGGTGGGACATGGCGGATATTACACTGGCTGTGACCACTTTGAAATGCAGGCAGGCATTTTCAAGCTTCAAACAATTAAGAGACTGCAGGACTCCAACCTTCAGCTGTCCCGAGCAATGCCCAAACTACTTAGTTTACTTGTGCATATCTGCTGTTAAGAATTGGCGCGTCCAGCCGCTGCCAGTCTTGCTTAAACCAAGAGACTTCAGAGATGTTTGGGGACTGCTGGTTTGAAGATGTTTGAAGTGATCACCGGTGGATCATCCATATCAGATCGACTTGCAACTTTGGTCGCATCTTGAAATCTTGGCTGAAACAATGGCTCCAACCACTCGAACACATCGAGCTGGATTTCCTGCAACACGGCAGAAATGGTGGAAGGATCTAGAAGGCATCTACATCCCATGCTGTGCCATGTGTTTGGTAGCGCTACATGGCAGGGCTGGCAGATCCCCCCAAAAAAGGGTCAGGTAATCGTCAACGTACCAGCTCTTCACATCTCTTCACCCTGTACCAGCTCCAAGCCCGACCTGTACCAGCTTCAAATCACCAATCCCACAGGTCGTGGGACTTCATGCGGCTGCGCTATCGCAATATGAGACTCAACCTCGGGTGCAATGCTTCGATGGAGCAAAGCTTCAACTTGTATCCACCTTTGTATTGTGGTCCACGGGAATCATGACAAAAGAGCTGATTTCAATGATGTCATATGTATTCATATGTTGACTTGTTTGGCAAGATCCTCAACACTCCATGATGGGAAGTGTTCAAAGAAAATGCTGTTGCACGTACTGCATGTGGTTTAGAAGAACCGCCCTGCACTTCAACAGACCCCTCCCACCAATGTCCGAAGATCTCAGGCAGTTGGACAACTTGACTCTGATCTTCAAACATGTTCGCCAACATGTTCGCCAACATGTCTAAACATTTACCGAAGCTAAGTTCCCAGCTAAAGCCAAAGAAGTAGGACGAAGCTCTTGGCAGAAATGCTTGATCTGCTCTGCCAGCCGAATCTGGCCAGTGGAGCCTGCGCCAAACAGCAGTGAAATCGTTGTGACATCACCTTGCGCTATCCTGTCTCTGCACCATACTCTTGTTACACTTGTTTCCAGATGGATCGGTTGAGTAGTCAGCTTTCTTGTGCAAGGTCATCAAAGTCTATTGTACGCAGGAATGAAGGTCCCTGACATCAAATCTGGATGTAAATCCAGCAGCCCCACACCCAAAATCAATGCCTTCAAGCTCTGTGCTGAGCTTGTCGCATGCAAGAAAAGCAGCACTTTCCTCTGGCCAAAGTCTGTGGTTTAATTGTCACTCAGCGAATTATTTGATTCATAGTCATTCATACTGATTCATACTATTCATACTCAATATTGACAACAAACACGGGCGCTGGCCTCAAAAAGGCACTTTTTAAATCTGTTTAACCTGTTTTATTTAAACTTTAATTGCATATGTGGAATTATATGGGCATATATTGCTGTTTCAGCCTGTAACAGTGGGCGCCGGAATCATCTGAGCCACGCAGTGCGGGTCCTTCGCAGCCTGTTTGGACGAGAAGGCAAGGGCATCGCTTTTGGCCTCACAAATGGTGGCATCGCCCAGTAAAACTGACACCTTGGTGACCGGTGACCAGCGGCGGGGATAGGATCTGGAAGGATGCAAAGCGGAGATCAACCGCTTGAAAACTGACTGGCACTATAGACATCTATAGACTAGCCGATTCTGCACACGTCTTGTTCCTTATGCATGCAGTTGAGAAGTTGAAAAGGGGGGGCTCATCTCAGTCCCAGAGCCACGCATGACGTTCTGCATCGGAAACAATTCTCATGGAACTGCGAAAGCATCAGACTGAAGTGTATGAGAACTCTGTGAGTGAAGCCTGCTCGCTTCTTTAGCTTCTTGTTTCGTTTCACAAGAAAAATAATGGCAGCATTGTTGAGGAAAACTTCTGGTCGAGGAACTCTGCAGCAAAACACGGGGACCATGGGGCCACACATCAAGGACTTGTTTTGTGTCTTCAGCTCCTTGGAAAAGTCCCTCTGAAGTTGTTCCTTAGCTAATGCTACCATGGATACACGTATCATCCGGTTCCCAAACAGTTGATGCATCGTGGACCAGAAACAAAGAGGAACACAATTGCCAAGGGGTTCATTGTATGTAGCATGTCTAGCAATCATCACTTTAATTGTACATGCCATGTCTTGCAAAAAAAACATATGTGCACGTTGAGCACAAGCTTTTGCCAAGCGACGACCATGGCCCTAGCTGCGCTTTGTTCAGCCGCCTTCTTGTTTGGACAGGCCACGCTCAGGACAATTTTCTTCTCCTAGAAGGGGATCAGAAACGGTCCTACATTCACGGTTTCAATGTATGGCCTCACTGCACGATCCAACTTTTTACAATGAATTGCAACCCACGATAGTTTTCCAGCCATTGCATGAATCGACACCACAACAACGTTTCAACCACTACTCTGCCATTTTGAAAAAACGAAGAAAGCAGCTTGCCTAATTAGTTTTCTGCCAATTCATTGTCTCATTTGACACTTCCACCCGTGATTGTCAGTTTCATCTCCCTGGTTTCCGCCACCCGTGCTTGGGGCCAGTGAGTGTGGTATTGTCCGCATGTGCCGCGTCAACTCATGTTTTAGTGTCTGCTGTCGACACATTAGGCACAACATGCACGCTATAGTCTCTTTATGTATCTTAATTGAGCAAACCCGCAGGCCATCTGGCCCACTCCAGTCTTACACTCATGTTGTCGGTGGATTGAAGCCTCCCCATGCCCTTCGGATCCCTTCGGGTGCTTAGTGGTTGCCTCCATCACATTCACTTCCAGGGAGGTCACAAACGGTGGTGAGTCCTGAGCATGAGCTTTCAAGTACAAACCCCAGTTTGGGGTCATCCGACTAAACCGCCATCATTGCGAGTCTTGGTCACTGCTCATTTGTTGATTTGGTCAAGTGAGGCCCTGCGCTAAAGATTGGGCGGAAACTGAAGTCCAAACAAAAGTATGAAGTGCATTGAAGTGCATTGAGCTATATACCTAGACTGTCACCAAGATGGAAGGGGTCTTAATCAATACTCCTCATGTGCGCTAACAGCAACATGGACCCAAAGGCAATAAGCTGTGAAGCAACTGAAGCAACTACACCCCACATTCAGTAGAATCTTGGCTGATCTTGGATGCAATGAGCCCGCAGGAATGTGCAACCCTCTATTGTCGTTGTCTGCTCAAAGAATCCGTTGGCGTGTTGAAAACGACGTCCCCTCGCATCAGTGTATGCCCAAGCAATTGCCTCAGAGCCAAGCTGTTCACCACAGACCAATCTGCTGCATTGACCAACCGTTGACCAACCAGCTTAGTCGGAGCAAATCTTCGGAATGAACTGTCCAGCAACTCGGCAGATTCTGAAACCAAGCGCGGTCTTTGTTGGATGACCGCTCCAACAGCTTGAGAAGAAACACCCTAACCATCCTGCTGGCAAATGCAAACCAGAATCGCTGCGCCGTTCAAATTAATCTGAAGAAGATTGATATTCACAAATCAACAGTGAGAACTGAAGACAATGAGATTGATCAGATATGATCAGATATGATCAGAAGTCTGTCTACTCAGAGTCTACGTCTCCAGACACCAAGAGTCTCCTCAACTCTACCGACACAACCAGCTGTTCAAAACGAGGTTCTGCAGCTGCTCCACCAACTGTCCTGTGGGGCAGTCAAAATGACCTCCCCGCCGGACAGATATGCCCAGTATCAGTGAACGGGCTCGTTGGCTCGTTGTGTTCACGACTGTCATGTTGCTATCCAAGATGTGAGAAATGAAAGGGGAAATACAACATGAAAATTCATTCGGAAGAAAAAGATGACAGGGTGACAGGGTCAGGTTTTAACACTACAAGGAATACAGAATACATACGGCAATAATTGGAGATAATTGGAGCATGATTGGCAAACATGTACGACCAAACGGGGAATATACCATGTACCGATACCAGACATAAACGAGGAATGACTTTCATCGATCATGAAATTCCGCATCCAAAACCCGCGGTCGCCCTTGACCCATCCGGACCCATCGCCGCCTTTGTAGTTGGAGGACAGCAGTTGTGGTAGGCGATGTGCCTTCACAGGTGCAATCCGCACGTTCAAGAGCCTCAGCTCTTAGTGCGTCAGAGGGTTTTTGGAGGTCCAGCAGTTGAGATACCCTGAAATAGCTGATTAATGTTATTCCCCTAAATATGGTAACAATGGGCTTTGACCCACCCCCATATCGTCACATTTTCTTATCATGGTCATAGTCATACTCATCATTGCCATCGTCATTCTCCGTGCTCACACTTGGGAACCAACTCATATCGTGCGAAAAGTGCACTGAATCTCCCATGGAGCGTCATCAAGGATGCTGAGGGACCCTTGAAAGCAGCAAGTGTGTCCAGTGATGCACAAAACATAGTTGAATATTGGAGATGCTCCGATACTCTATTGGATCACTCCACAATTTTTCATGAAGCCTTACACTACAACTCCAGACTCAACCATCGACCAACCTGTGTTTGCTTTCATACTCATGCATGCTGGTTCAGATCCTTACATCTTGGTACTTCTACCCCATTTCCTACCCCATCCCCAAGTTTCCACAACACCATTGAACCACCATCAACCACCAGGGCTCAGCTTGGGCCATGGGGTCCCCACTGGTCGTTCCAAGCCACTCTTCCAAGCCTTCAAGTGCCCTGGCAGCCGCAGATTGCTCCGCGGCCTTCTTGCCGCTGCACGCGGCGCCCGCAAACTTGCCGGCCTCGCTACCTGCGACGTCTGCTAATCGTGCGGATTTGGGGCTGAAGCTCGGCGAAGTGTCGATTCCAACTTGCTTGGTTTCCCGGTGATTGTGATAACGATGATGAAGATTGATAGAAAATAATATGTGATAATATTATATAATATGTGCATGTTTTATATCATATGTAGACTGTAGACTCTTTTCATGTTGATTTTTTTCCAACTGCGAATCCAGCCCCCGCGCAGCGCCTCCAAGGGCCTCGGCCAAAATCCACACGCTAGCGGTGAAGGGCCTCTTGGAGTCTAACACCTGAGGATCACCGGTCGGTAAGTCACCAACAAAGGAGCGCAACGGGCTGGGGTAGACACTGGACTCGCAACGGGGGAGCTGCTCCAACTTTTCGAGAACAAATTCTGGTTCATCATTCCTACAATGGTTTGGGCCGCCATGGAGAAATGATGAGAAACACCTGTTGTGAACGAATGAAATCAGAAAGTCATAGAAGTCCAAGCTTCATAGATCACGTCACCCTTCACGACAGGTCCTGGGTCAGTTACCCATTATGAGGTGCAAAATGCTTTAGGACAATAGCTCTTGGCAACAGTTCAACCATGCTCAGCCTATAATGCAAAGTCTTAAGGGAGATTCCACAGAAAGCTCAAAACCCACAAGTGCGGTGACTCCGGTTGTTCTTCAGCCCTCCAAACTTCAAATGAATGTTATGTTTTGTTCTTCAAGGAAAGTGCTACAGGTGTGTGGACATGCAGGGACTCATTTTTTCACTCCACAAAAAATGTTGCCAATTTCTTTGGAACCTTGTTGTTCTACTCCTGACACACATGCTGTCATAATGCCCTGCCTGGCAAATAATCTCCCGTGAGTTCTCTTGTAACGCAGGATGCACGGCCACCCCAAAGACAACAATTGCGGTCACGTCAATCTGGACTCGTGTAATTGACGCATAAAAAAGACAACCACAAGAAAGAAAAGACACCATCACCTCTTCTGTGCAACCGAGTGTCGGCGAAGCAGCTTGTGAAGCAGGTTGTTCAACTGACCTTTATAGTTCGTGCCTTGGTAGATAGCATGGCAACACTGCCAAAATGAGGAGGAGTGAACAACTCAGAACCTTGGTATGTACATTATGTACTGTAATATGGTACCACATGGTATATTGTGGTATATTGTGGTATATTGTGGTATATTGTGGTATATTGTGGTATAGTGTGGTATATTGTGGTATATTGTGATATATTGTGGTAATGTTCATGATATTGTTCTTGAATCATCTTGAATCCTAAGTTTGAGATCCACAGCCCGAGCCTTCGCTCCGAGCTGCGAACACGCAGGTCATGCAGTGAAGCTGCTTCTCGCCTAAAACATCCTTTTTAATCCTATAACTTTTATAATATCTTAATATATCTTATAGTCTTATAGTCCTATAACCCATTGGTTTTCCCTTGGAAAACAAAAAACATGTTGAACTGTTTTTCACCATCTCCTGCCACGCGGCTTGAGTCCATCGCTCGTGCCAACTCCTTGGAGATCGGGCCCATGATCTGTCTGGCTATGGCGACAATAGCTAATAATGATGATCATATGTAATCAATAATAATGATGATCTAATTTGGGAAATTGATTAAATAATGATGATCTGAAATTCTGAAATCAATCGGATTTAATCCCAAATTGGCCATATACGATCAAATACGTGTATACAATATTATACAATCCTATAGCAAATATTGCTAAATCACGATGTTCCGGCTCGATGCGTTGCTATGCTTTGGGACCCATTTTCTCTCGGCTGCCAAGGCGGCCAAGATCGGCCAAGGCTCTGAGGGACCAACGGCACCCAATCGCCCAAGCTGAGAACCATCCATAAAATTAAAGTCCCAGTGTAAAGTCAGATGTGCGGACATTGCCTCAGCAGATTGGGGACAAAATTAATGGGAATGGCGGAATGCCTCCAGCTTCGTCGGTGCTGTGGGATCCACCCAAAACTGCTGGAAAACAAGTAGCTGAAGACTAGAATTAGAGACACTTGGATATATTTGGCCATGTGCCAGACAGATGATGTCCCGCAATCATAATAAATCCATTCAACCTTTAGCTTCCACTTCTGACAAGACACCTGACACCACTCATTCAAGGTGGAAATGCTCTCTGCACAAGGCTGCGATGGCAGTTTCCAGCGCTTGGAATTGCAGGTCTTTGAATTTCCATGCGGACCTGAGTGGGTCAAGTCTGAGTGGCTGGCCCTGGGGCCCTGGCATGCCCGGTGATGCCACCTCCTGAGGCCCCTGAGGCCCCTGAGGCCCCTGCAGGCCCAAAGAAATTTGCTGTCGCTCAAGTCATCAAGCAGTGGCACGCCCAACACCATGATGCCATGGGGTGGCCCCTCCCAGCAAAAGTTGGTTCATGACTAAAAAACGCGTTGGCTTGAGCCAAGTGGGAAAGGATGCAGCTTTGATGCAGCACTTTGCTCATCTCAAAGACTGGCAGCTTGGATTGTGCAGTCTGTACTGACTGGGTACCCCCAACTTTGAATGAAAATGGGTAAGAGATGGTAAGAGCGAAGTATTCCAGCACACTGTCCGCTTTCGTAATGTTCACATGGCTTAGCCCAGAGGGCGGAAAGGCTTTTTTCAGAGTTCCTTTGAGCGTGAAGCACGGTTCTTCTTCCGCATCAAGTCCTGCACAAGACTGCTTCTTGCACTTTGCTGCTTCAGAGAAACTCGGTAGGTCAAGTTCTACAAATTCACCCCAGTCCTCGACGGCATCGCGAGCAGGACCCCAAAATTCAGAGTCCGAGATAGAGGTGATACCTTTCAAAGACTTCAGAACTTTGGTGCCCTGGCAGGCGAAAAAGTTGAGCTGCACTGGGAAGTGCAGAGCTGGGTAAAACGAGGTGATTTGAATTAAAAATATGTTGGAATTCGACACACTTTCCAGGTTTTTATCAACAGCCAAATTTCCTGCATCGAGTTGGCAAGATCTGCCATAGTTTCATGAACTACCCCATATGTACGCCAAGTTCAACTTGATAATTTGGATTTTTAGTCGTCGGTAGGTCCTAGATCAGCAATCCAAAGCTGCACAGCATCAAATCTCATCACTCAAAGATTGGGCAGAGGCCAGTGGTTCACAAAAACTCTGCGATTTTTTCGCGGTTACCAACTGCCAATCTTTACAAAAGTAAATGTGAAAACATTGAATTTAACAAGGAAGGATTCCAAGACGGCTGGAAATTTGTCAACTGCCTTGATATTAATTTTCGATGATATAAATGCTCCAGTTCAGCACAAAGCTTTGTACCAAAACAACCTATCGAGGGCGTTTGTACCTACCGAAGCCCAAAAATCTTCAGAGCACGTGCCTTGCCGAGGCGGAAGATGTCCTGACACCACCAAGTCTGATCTGGAATTGTGTGTGCAGGTGAGCAGGTGCAGAGTTGTTGGGACAAATCGTAGTAGACGTGAATGAAGAACACATCACTATATGGGGCAAAAACAGGAGAGCTTAGATGTACATTGTACATACACGCGAGCAGGAAGTCAGGGAGTACCCTTCCAGAAGCAGCTACTGTTGATATATATATATATATAGATAGATAGATAGATAGATAGATAGATATATCCCCACACACACGTTGGCGGCCTGTGACATGAATGTGAATAATATGAGCGTCATGTATTATGTATTCAAAACTCCCTGCAAAATCACCCTCTTGAGGGGAGCAAAAACAGTTGCAAGGTGAAACAAAGCATTCACAACCCGCAGAGACATCATGCTCTCACTGGTACATCCCCAGCAACTTGCACAGGCACTTAGCATCCTAGTTGATAACAACAGCAATAAGATCTCTAGCCGGGCTGGCTCGCAGCGGCCATCGCTGCCATGTGCGCGTGGAATGGAGAAAGAAAGGATATTTTCAACTGAGGTGTGTATATATATATATATATATTTATATGCTGAGTGCAAAGCAAGCGCAAAAAGTTCGAGAGAAACAATCCTGCACAAAAGACTAGCAAACTCCTCTAAAGTGCTTCCCTGTAGAGTCAATCAGGTCTCAACTTGTCCCCCAGAATGATTGGCTTTGACTGTGACTAGCAGCTACTAGCAACAGCTTCACCCAGTGACATTTCAACTGCCGGCCGAGTCCTTCATCTCTGGCCTTCCAAGCGGGATCGGGACGTTGTGATGAAAAATGGAAAATGGATCACCCAAGCACTGGGCTGGGGTGTTTCTCGGCACAAAGCTATGTTTTGGGGATGAAAATCGGCCTTCATCGGCTTTTTCGAGAAGTGAAAGTCTGACAACTAGCTTGGACAGCTTGGACTACATGTTCCAACTTTTGCGCTGGTCGAGTATTTCTGCAGCTAGCCTTGAAAGAGGTTGTCTGGACTCATCGCCACCCTTGACGCCTCACATCTTTCGGCAACTCCAGAGGTTCTCTTCGGAGGTAGTCCAGTGACTGCTCCAGAGCCTCCCAATTTTTTGGGGAGGCTTGACAGTCACTTGACATAGATGTAGACTTGCAGAGTAAATCAGCAATTCCTGTCATTTTTTAGTAAACACGTTGGTCCTTGTATCCTTGGTGATGTATGCAGCGCAAATGTGCGGGAAGTTTTTTTAAGAAATTCCAAATGCCTCCGAAAATTGTGTGACAAGTATCCAAACAACTCAGTCGCCAGCAGAATTTGCTTGCCTACACTAAACATGTGAGGTATGTGAGGTATGTTGCCAATTGCACCATGTTGCTGATCAAAATTGTAGCCTCAAGTCCCTGGCGATCTGCGCGGTTTAGAAGCTTCAGCCCCTCATGCATTCGAACCTCCGGGGATACGACAATTGTGGACACACCAGGCTTGGAAAGCACAGAGAACATGGAATATTGGACTGACTAAATTAGAATGTGTTAGATCAATTTTGAGACGTGTTCAAGCACTGATTCTTTATTTCGTATATGTAGCGGCTGCTGCCACTTGGGACATTATCTTGGAATACAGAATCTGTCAGTTTTCCTAGCCTTGCGGAGATCACACTGTCGAAAGGGAAAGCAAGTGATATCTGTGATACCATCTGGTTATTCAACATAGTTATGGAAAATGGCCCATTTATAGATGGTTCACCTATTAAAAATGGTGATTCTCCATGGCTATGTTAGTCATAACCAGAGGGTATCTGTTTCTTCTTTGAAGTATGACTTCTGCTTCCAAAAATGAGCTGTCAATGCATTCACCAGCAGCTGTAAGGCCGGAAGGGCCCGTGGACTGGGCACTGGCACCCGCACCACGTTCCATTGAACAAGGGAGTCCCAAAGCTCCTGCTGTGGCAAGGGATCAAATCCACAGGGAAGAAGTGAAGATTCAAAAAACAATAGAGATTCAAAATCCACAGTTTAAAAAAAAAACACTCGTGAATGTTCATTGCTTGAAAAATGCCCGGCCGCGCGATTTGGGAGTGCATGGCAGTGCTATTTGATGTGGCTGAGGATTGGGGACTGTGGTTCCATCATGACTTCTTCATCCTCTACATCCACAAGATTCAGTCGGCAATCTCATCTGATGGAAAAAACTGTACACTCAGTAGAGCATAAGCCTCACAATAGCCTCACAATTTCTAGCTTCATGGCATTCCCTATCTGTTCATATCATTCCGAACATCAGATTCCATGGATCCCCATGGATCCACACGGCTCCTGCTTGGAGATCTTCATGTCGTCGTTCATGTCGTGGTAAGCCACGGTGTCCTCGGCCATGTAGGAGATCAAGAGGTCCTGGTGAACTCAACGGTGGGGGCCAGAAGGGACTGAAAGATACTGAAAGATACTGGTGTCTTGATATGTCTTGATCTTAGATGGATAACTTAGATAACTTGATGATTATCTCAATATATCTCAATTATCTCTCTCTCAGTTCTCTCCTTGACATTTCAGGAATAGCTTTGCACATTGGCAAGGTCTTCAACTGGTGCTGAGTGAACAAAATTCGAAGACGCGCATACCCATTTCTGTGAGGAAAAAAACTGAAGCCAAACAGTTGGCACTGAAGACCCAAAATCATTTGGTTCAGTCGCACAGGCAATACACTCCGTCATTTTCCCAGTACCTGCAGCTTGGCTCCCAACCATACAAGAAATATTTGTGTAAGACGCAGCGCCCGTCCTTGTGTTGCAAGAACTCCGGATCGGCCAAGCGTTGCAGTGCAAGAGATTCAGTCTTGGCAAACCAAGTCTTGGTCTCTTCTATTGTGATCACCTCATCCTCACATCACAATAAGGCAACAAGGTTCTTGACATTCAAAGGTCTGCAAGACTGCCCTTGAAACCTCCAGAAGTTCTCAGGATCTTTGGGTGGAATCTCAGAAGATGTCAATTTTCGAAAATCTGCCGATGCCGCCGATGCCCCCGATGCCGGCGTCCTGGTTCACATCCACCAAACTCAGAATCTTCTTCAGCTGCTCCTGCATTTTCTTTTCCTTGGGAGTTGGCATGATGCCACGCACCTGCATGGTGGCGTAGCCAGACCATGTCATTGCCACACAGTGTCCGACTTCTGCAGACATCGATAAACGTGGCAAGAAGGCCCGCCTTAGCCGCAAGCCGGGTTGCGTCAAGGGGGAAATACCATGGAAAAGTTCTGAAAAAGGGATAAAAGCGGCGCATGTCACAGGCTGTCACAGGTGTATTTTTCACATCTGGGAACACCGTATTACTCTGATGAAGGGGTCGCTGTGTTGGGAGAGGTGTGTCTCCTTGCCAGCTTCTGCATCGGCATCGTGCGAAGCTTTGGAAAGGACGGTACAGCGTAAAGAGCTGAAATTGTCAGGCAAGGTAAGGTTCTATTGGCAGAAACCTACACAAAAGCAGCAAGCCAGGAATTTCATTCTGCTCTAAGCCAAGCACAGGTGGAGACAGTTTTTGTTTGACAACATCAAAATAGTTTATATAGTTGTCTCCTGTGTGTGTGTGTAAACCGCACCCAAGTCTGGTCGCGAAGACAATTTAGTCAAGGCTCAAAAATTGCACCGGCTGTGGAAACGCATACTGAAGAGTCAATGCAGAGCCACACTTTCCATCCTCACGGACAGCTGGGGCACATGTTGTCGGGGTGCTAGCTTCACTTTTTTGGGTTCAGACGCACTTATAGTCATCCACTAGCGTATATTAAAAGCAATGACATCTCCGCCTGTGGCTCCCTGCGTCCCTTCATAACCTTCATGCATCCTGCTTGCATGTCTTGCATCAAGGATCTGGTGGAGGCAATGTGGAGGTCTCATGAAGATATCCAGGTGGCCAAATCACTGCACCCTTGGCACTGTTCAAGAAGCCCAAGTCCGGCTCCCATTTCTTGGCCTGGCAACAAGCACAACGAGTGCTCAACTAACACAACGAGAGTTCTCGAGAGTCGAACGTGAAATCTAGTGAAGGTTCATTCTGGCAGGTTCGCAAATGGCTTTACTCCGGAGCAAATGACACAGAGAGCAGCATTTCGGCATTTGTCCATCTGTGTCTGTTCTGTGCCTCGTAAACACCACCATCGAACTCATCAAAGGAGTCCAGAAACGACATTTTGGGGAGCATCATCTTCCTCCGAAATCCAAAGATAAAGTCACTGAGATTCTCGATGGAAAACGAGTCAATCGCCCAAATGTGTTCTGCTAGTGGGAACAAACCATGGAAATTGAACTTGGCAAACTGTATCTGGCTGGCAGTATGCCCTCAATTTTCATCGATTTCCTACAGCTTGGACGTATTACATGAAACTCAGCCCTTGTGCTGAGCAAAAGACTCAGCCCTTGTGCTGAGTGTCCGCCAGCGCTTGTCCCCTCGGAGTTGAAGCGAGACAACTGATTCACAATAGCCATCGTTGTGGGCACCTGCAGATGCCATTCACAATCTGGGTCAGCACGGTATCGCAGAGTTGATCTTTTGGGTGATCTGAAGGATTCATGATGTCTCAATATTCTCAATGTGAAGGTCATGGCACTCTGCCGTTTTTCCACTGGTACATCATTATTTCCACTATCTCTTCGCGGAACGGTGCCATGGCGGCCATCACTGCCATGGCCTGCACCGGAGTGAGCTCCAGGAGAGAACCAAACTTCAAAGCTCCGATTCATCTTGGCCTCGTGTTGGCGCTTGGCGCTTCCCTGTCCCTTTTGAGCCTTTTGAATCCTTTTGAGCCTTTTGAGCTTTGGCACCTTTCGGAGACGAGACAACCTGGGTCCTAAAATGTCAAGGTAAGCTTTCGGGCCTTGTTGAGAGGATCCTGGAGAAATTCAGGCGCCTCGAAGCGCTCCTGCACCTGGCGCCAGGCCATTGAAAACGTGCGGATCAAAACACCTCAGACTTGGTAAACTTTACAAACCTCAACATGAACACAATCAAATCAGTATGAATTCCGTGAATTTCCATAATTCTGTTGGGATGGCTACGACATGCTAAGATATGCTGAGCTAAGACTAGGTTGAAAATGGCACCACCTCCACGTCGCAGTGAAACCATGGCAGATATGGCAGATGAGTCGCCTTGATCTTCTCCTTGGCACTTAGCTCATCCTTCACATGCCACACATAGGGTCCTTGCTTGGGCTTCAAAGGATCATCCTTGTAGCGCTTGGAAGCAGGACGGGAGAAGTTGTACCACCAGGTCTTCCTTGGTACCGAAGGTGCTTCGGCCAACTTCAGCCAAGCCGCATGTTTTTTAATAATTCAACTGATGATCTGATGTAAAATGATCTAAAATGATCTAAACATATCTAAACCACTGTGCTCCGACCCAGCACTGGCGAGTGAAAATCCTACAAGGTCTAGTCTAGTCTTGTTACCACATCATCAACGCTGCAATACGAATTTGCTTTGCTGCACACCATCACTTCATGCCAGGTGTCCCATCTGGCTTAAAGGAACCCAGCTTAAAGCGCAGCTCTCCATCGATGACTTTGATGTCATGCTGCTTGCGGTTAAACCCTGGCAGTGCATCAATGTACTCAGCCTCGGCAGGTCACGGAGAACGCAACGTCAAAACAGCAACGTGTTGAACGTGTTGAACGTGTTGAACGTGTTGAACGTGTTGAACGTGACCGGTGACCGGTTTGCCTTCATGTAGCCAAAGGGAAATGCCTCAGCAAAATCTTGGCAGCTCCAACCTGGCAGGTGTTCGCATGAAAAGACGAGAAAGAAAAACAGCTCCTTCCTTGATCTTCCTTGCAGATTTCGCAGATCAACTTGAGAAGATCCAATAACCAACTGGCTCTGATAGATTTCGCGCGGACACGCAGATAGGAAAGCCTTTCTCTGATGCGACATTCCATCTGGCCCAAGGCCGTCTCACAGTCTTACCTTATACCATGTCTCACATAGTTACAGTTGCATACAGTTGCCACCTTCTTTCACTTGCTTGCCTCTATCTATACCTTGTCATGGACAGGATACCACGACAAGATCAAACAAACCCTCTGCCATCTGGTACCTGTGTATTTCATGCCCTCCGCCCAATCAGCTACGACGATCGGATAGCCCCGTCGCGCATGGAAGAGGAATTCCTGCAAGGATCGATTTACACTACGTGAGCAGGGAGTCCAAAACGTCCAAAACCACAGGGAGTCTGTGTAAATCTCTCACACTGGTCTATTCATCGGGGTTCAAATCATCCGCCTATATAGTGTTAGTAAGTCGTATAGTGGAATAGTTCCAATGAGCCATAATCTTTACAGAGTTTGGCTGTTGCTCATTTGGTTTAGCAAAAAAACTGCTCCAGACGGGGCCCCTGACTTTGTCTCCTCCCGTGTGGGCTTTGCCAGCACAACTGGTGAACCAAGACCCATCTCGTTCTTCTGCCAGCCTGGAAAGTACTCCTGGTCGGTGAAAAAGATAAGAGGGGAAAAACGATTCTGTTCTCCTAGTAGCTTCAAATTCATGCTAATTGCCTCACGTCGAGAAGAATTGTCAACCATCATTCTGAGTCATTCCAAGTAACAAGCTAAAGCCCTTAGATCAAAAAGTAAAAGCCCGTGAGCCTCAAAGGTGGGCTCCCATAGAGGTGGCTTCGTCAAACTGCTCAAATCCACATCAAACAGTTTCGCTTCATCAGCACCAGTTGCAGCCCAAATGGCAGCGAAAACGCTGCGTGCAAGGCACCTCGATTGGGGGAAAGACTCGTGGAAGCAGAATGTCCAGCTGGCTCAACCAAGGATATGCAAACCAGATATTAAACTTATTAAGCCAGTCTTTGTTTGCAAACAATCAAAGCAGCAGAACAGCAAGCAATGCTCTGTTCTACACCTTCGACTGCCCCAGCAAGCTACAGCTCTTAGTCCTGTTTTCCTAGTCTCCCTAGCCACCTAGGTCTGATTGGAACCCTCAGCATTGCACCGTGCCATTTTTCAAAAGGTCGCGAAAGGTGTCTCTAAGCTTTTGATTATTTCGTGTGCATGTGTGAGTGGTGACTCGTATTTAATGCTATCTATCTGCTAGCCGCTAGCCTCAAGTGGTTCGAGCATTTGATTCAGGTGCTTGTAAGGGCTGGCATTAGGAATGTGAATGAAATGAAATCTCAAAATGCAAACTCAAAGTGGAGCGGTCGGGTGGTAGCATCTTGCAAGACCTGCTGTCTTGTGTTCGCGGTTTTCCTTCCACACCACACCTTTTGCTGTATGCATTTTCCGAGCAAATGAGTGAACAGAGCCAAAGTATGAGTTCGTTTCTTGGTCTGTCTCCTGTTTCTGACCATGTGTCATGAGCTCTGCAGGTTCAATGCCTGACTCAGCCCAACAGCTGCATCGGTCTGCGCTCAATCATTGAGAAAAATGGGAATTGCCCAGCGCTTCGGGCTGCGGAAGCTGGTTTTCTTGGTTCAACCAAGATTTGAGACTCGACTCATGATTCAATGCACAGTCTGATGGCTGCACCAACATCAAAAACCATCACGAATGCAGCACTTTGGAAGCAAAATTCCCGAAATTGCCACAACCCTGGACCTCTGTCTGGTGCAAAGTTACTGTCATTTGTAGCAGGATTTGATACACACAGTTCGGAAACTGCCTTTACTTCAGGAGGAACAAAGTTTATGCTTCTTGAAAGCTTTACAAAACATCCATTTCGGTCAACCGCGGATCACATTTTCAAGTCCGTTTTGTGTGGCAGGTGTGGGACGGTCAATTATCACCC
>Ga0126342_10006133_pt1 | contig 21248 bp, 20 predicted proteins | sample Cyp1metagenome_FD_92528 | JGI IMG/M metagenome (GOLD analysis project Ga0126342, IMG submission 92528) | Coral microbial communities from Lord Howe Island, Old Settlement Bay, Australia - Cyphastrea 1 metagenome | ecosystem: Host-associated > Invertebrates > Cnidaria > Coral ...
ACATACTATGTTACATACTATGTTACATACTATGTTACATACTATGTTACATACTATGTTACATACTATGTTACATACTATGTTACATACTATGTTACATACTATGTTACATACTATGTTACACACTATGTTACATACTATGTTACATACTAAAGTGTGATGATTTAAGTTCCAGGCTCTTGATTGTTCCTGGGTACATCTCGGGCGAGATCACCAGGTTCGCAACGCGTCTTGCCGGCTCCGGCTTGGCCATGGGAAACCTCCAGAAAAACCCAACCATGAATTATACAATCCAGGTTGGGTATTATGATTACCTTATGATAATTACTATAACATACCGTAACTGTATTTTAAACTAATTCATATAATTAATACTTACTAGAAATCTACACATATCCAAAAGGGTTGCACATTGAAAAAAAACTAAGTCTATACATAATTGTATGAATACGTATATATATATATTAGACAGTGACATAGGCGTATGCTATGCCGATAGTAGATGTTGTTTTGTTAAATTGTTTCATGATGTCTGACAATACAGGGTGAGTTTTGGAGCCTGTCAGAATTCCTGCCTGACCTGTTTCTGCAAATACCTCAATCTCGTTGAAGGTGGTGTTTCAGACCTGTACTTTTGCAGACATTGGCGCGACATGGTTATCCACAAGCAAAATATCCGCGGTTTACGTGCTATAAATCCTTCAATCCTGCTAGACAATGCAGTGTCAGGTTGATACGAACCAAGACACTGCTATGACCCTAAAATGCTCAGGTGCTGAAGTCAAAGAGTGGCAAGAGACCTACAAGAAAGAGAAGGCCGAAACCCAACCGAAATTGGCACTCTTGTAGTTGCACGTGTTCTTTTCTGCAGTTATGTAAAAAATGGAAGCAGCAGGGAGGGATAGTAGCAGCCGCAGTCGCAACAGGAGTGGAGGTGGTGGTAGTGGGCACTGGTAGTGGTGGCCCTTATGCTCCGTTTGGGGATAAGGCTTGTCGCCTCTCAACATTTACTTGTTTAACCAGCAGAATTTGTCCCCGAGCGTTCCGCTGCTTCCTATGTCTTTGAAATAGGGAAACAACCAAGTGATATATGTGATATTGAAACTTCACTGACATCGCTTGGGCGAAGGCAAGCTGGATGCGGGCAATTTGCGAGCTGACAAAACAGCGAGATCTACAAGTATCCCGCGCAGACCTTTTCGCTAAGCAGCTCTCTGGCTGCAGAGAAAGTCAATGAGATTAGTTTCAAGTTGGCCTAGGCATCCTTTTATCACTTTTTCACCTTTTTTGGGGCGCATTAGTCCGTGATAGTCCGTGTTTCTTTCATTTCTTCCATTCCTGACATATCGCTCAGGCTGGGGCAATGGCGAGACATCTTTCAGGAAACAGACCTGACCAACCTGGAACAGGAGCTGAGAGTGTGAGATCAATGTGGGGCTGGGATCCGATCGTTTTTGATGCATTTTGGTGGATTTTCATGAATGCTCAGTAATTTGATGGATTTCGGTTGATTTTGGTCATTGTTAGGGCGGGGTCGTATCTCTTCAAGGTTTTCGGTTATTTCAAAACATTTCAAAACGACCCTTGATGTTTGCAAACCTGTGTTTTCGCTTGCCGTGGGGGCGTCGGCCCAGTCCTGTTCAGATTGTTTGCAGTGTCTGTACCATAGAGATATTATAGAGATCATATAGAGATCATATAGAGAAGATCTTGTGAAAGAAAGCGTCCTCTACCAATTTTTGGAAGACAAAACCAGAGCCGTGAGATTTCACGCTGGTTTGCTGTGGATGGAGGAGTGGGATCCTGAGTCCAGTTTCTATGCTAATGAAGATGCTGAACGTCGAGAGTGCCAGCCTTAGACTGGACTGGAGATAGTTGGAAAGGTTAGGGTCATTCATTAGATGTCATCAGATGTCATTAGATGTCTTTAGTCGCATTAGAAGGCTAATGTATCGGCTAATGTGTTAGTAATGTATCGGCTAATGTGTTGTAAAGGTTTCTATGATTTTTTATGTATCTATACCTCTGGCAGGAGGATGCAGGTAGGAATGGTTTGCAATGGCTAAGGTCGTGCCAAAGCTCTCCTGAGGCGTGGCCTCTTCCTGCAAGGGCTCTACCATGCTCTAGCTGCAAGATCCTGCCATGTTTGAAAAAACATAGGCTGCCTACAGCGTCGATGGCTTGTATTCGGCACTGAAAAAAGAAGAAGAAGAAGAAGCAGAAGAAGAAGAAGAAGACGAATAAGTATGAATAAGTAGAAGGACCATAGTATTGTATTGACTCACAATGATGCATATTCAATTCAGACTGCCCCTTTAGCATTCACAGTCTCCACACCTCAAAGGCTAGCCTTGTGCCAGGTGTTTCACATGTCATCTCCGAGAAGTGATAGTGAGGCTTGAGAAAGGGGAGCGACTGATACATCATATTCTCCGTGAAAGATACAGGGTCTGCAAAAGGGTTCTGAGGGTTCAATTGCAGCACATATCGTATTACTGAAGTATATAAACATATATATATAATCATATTTTTATTTTTATTTTCAGATGTTTAAAACATTTCTTCATAATACATAATGATGTCCAAACCGGCCCCGTCGTATAGACCGAAACCGCGCAGGCACGGTCGAGCACTGATTGACGTCACAATAGTCACTGCGCTCAAAGATAGATCAGATAGACATTCTGAAACTCTAGGCTGTCGAAGCGAAAGTGGCTGATACGAGACATCAATAAGTGGCTGGCACGGAGGTGTTACAAGATTATAATAGATTGTGCATATCATATTATGAATTCATATCTTATATGTAAGGCTTACACCTAACTACCGTATATCCATGAATGGCGTGTGATAAGATCAATAGCTTTGAGGAAAACCACTTATTTATTTGAATGGATACTAAAATCGCTCACCCAACCACTTGTGAGACTGAGCGTGATCAGGCGCCAAGCACAGTATGTGTTAAAAAGGGCCATTGCATCAGCCATTTGAAGTCGACAGAAGTCCCGATTCGGCGACTTTTTTGAGCTGTGGGTCAAAAAAAATGACAAGGATCCCCATAAATATTTATGGTTGTGAGCGAGTGGTTGACCCCTATTGTATTTTTGGGTGTATTGAGTGTATTTATATAATGAAATTTAATAATTTTGACCCATGCCCTAGTAGACCCGAGTCAGGTATGGCTAAATGTACGTACTTGCGCATATAGAGGCTTGCTGCCCTCGGCTGCTGGACCATGGCTTATCGAGCACTGGTACAGGAACATTTTGTGAAATGGTCTTCCAGCAAAACCTTTGGTGAAGGAGATGCTGTTACAACATGTTAACATGTATATTGCACATTACTGCAACATCTATTCTAAGAATTCACAAGAACCATACAGTAGCTGTTTGAGATGATGTTGAACTTCCAAGTGTGGGCCCCACAAACCGAAGACCTTTCTTTCGGCTTCTGCATAGTAGCTCCGCCAGCCGTTTCTGGCGCTCAGCACAACGCTGAGAGGAGCGTCCTCTAGAGAGCTCGTGCGTCTGAAGAGGAGCAGACCTGGGTTGTATCATTGCTGTACTCATACTCTTGAATGATCATGAACTATGTCATTTTATATCACTTTACTGTATTTTGATATAGACATGGATAAATATATATACATACATACATTCATACATGCATGCATGCATGCATACATACATGCATACATACATGCATGCATGCATGCATGCATGCATGCATACATACGACATACATACATACATACGTACATACATACATACATACATACAGACAGACAGACAGACAGACATACATACATAAGTGCACAACACTCATTGCGTTATGATAAATAATTATAGAGAATGTTGTGCTATATACCAGGGTTGATAGGCATCAAGACAGCCCCTTATAGGATTCCCCATCAACTGTAGACCTTCTTGTGGGGATCTTCATCATTTTTCAACTTTCCTTGTGTTCGACAAGACGTGAAGATTGGTACAACGTAGACAACCCGAATTGAGTGGATGGACAGAACAACATACCAGGATCTACCAGGCTCCAGGGTATCAGGTGCCGCTTTGACTCCAAAGACTTTAAGCTTCTCTTTGTTCAGCGCGGAGCTGTCATTAACTCAGTTTCACTGGCTGAGTGACGCAAGCTGATCGCAGAACTGAGACAATAATGACACGGGTCGGGCTTGTTGCTCCTTTGCAAGCTTCCATCCATTAACAACATATTTATATAAGGTATAGTACATTATATGCATATAAACTACAGATACATTATACAATATTATAATATCTTATACATGTATATATCTATAATTGATTATAATTATATGTATGTATACACATATGCTGCACTATTTGTCATGTTAGCTTCAAGTTGAATGTTGGTTGTACTTGTTCCGGCTCCACTTTGGAATCATCTCAGTAAGTTGCCAGGCCAAAAGCAAACCGGTGAACCGGCTCTGAGACGGAGCGGATGGGTGCACAAGAAGGAGCAAAAGTGATGAGGAAGCACTGGAAATGAGTGAATTAAGATTTTGGAATCTGGATTTAGAGAGCCACTGCCATGGTTACCAGATTTATAGGCTTAGAGACATGGCAACCCTCTGAAAATCAGGAAGCCGAAGCACCCAAGTTTAAGTGTTTACCATGAGAATCACCCAAATCAGAAAATCCTGGCGAAGTATGCGCTATTTGAAAAGAGTAGACCCTGCAACACTTTGCCATGAAATACTGCATGTTGCTAGTGCCGCAGACCATTAGCCAGTCTGCACACAACTGGATACTGTGGTCTTTGACAGAATTCATTGCGCAGCACCAACTGTTTAGCAGACCGTGCGGCGCCGTAGTGTTTGGGACTCCATGGAAAATTAGAGGCTTAGAACATCTTGTAATACGCAGTCAAGAAATGGTCAAGACTTAGATTCTTTTTTTTCACCACATGGTGTCCTGAAATGCAGTTATCTCTCCTGTGTTTTGAATTGGCTTTTGCAGTGCCTGTGATGTGCATTGCACCAAGTTTAATCACAGATCCGCTGCCACAAACAGTTTCATCCGAATTACTCCATATCAGCAAAAAGCTGTTGCCACGTTGGTCACTGTCGTCTTTGTCCAACTTTGACAGGAATTTTGGGGTGTGAGGTCATGTGTTCTGGCCTAGCCACGTCAACTTGAAAATCCACGTCCATGATCCGCCCGGTCCAGCCCCTTTCAAGGTGCGCCATAGCTTGCTATAGATAGTCTATCATAGTTCACCAAATACACTTCTCAGTTCAGTTCGCCATGTGGGTGTGTGTCGCGACCTCGTGCGTGCTGGTAATCTTCTTCGCTTTGATCAACGTGGCTGTTGCCCTCCGTGGGCAAGCACACGAGCATGGGCAAGCTCAAGACCGTGGGCATGAGTTCCGTGAGAAGAAATATACCTATGATGATCAGGTGGCAGGTGGAGAGCTAAAGAAGCTCCAGGAAGAATATGCGAAGTACACATCCTTTTCCCAGGAACCTCCATGGTGGGAGCATGGGTTGGAAATGCAGGAAGTTGACTCCAAAGCCAATGCGGATGTACCAGATCATGACATTGCCAACTACAAGGGCCCAACAGTTTACAAGTATGAAGAGTACAAGAAGCCGTCTGATCCCACTTTTCTGCCATATACCGATGTGGTTGACAATACGGAGTCCATCGCGGCCTTTGAAGATGTTTTGCATTTGATGCCAAAAGAAGGCCTTTTGGTCGACATCGGTGGAGGTAGATACGACTCAGCCACCAAGTGGGTGGAAAGCAAGACCAGCATGAACATGATGGTGGCTGATCCTTTCAATCGGCCCGTGGAGCACAACAAGGAAGTACAGGCCTCTGTGGCCAAACACGGTGGTGCTGACATGGTAACTTCCATGAGCGTTCTCAATGTGATTCCAGACTTGCCGAGTCAGATTTGGCATGTTTGGCTGGTCCATCACATCTTGAAGCCCGGTCAACTGGCCATCTTCAAATTCTACGCGGGTTTGTGGCCCATCCGAGGCACCCGAGTGCAGACGGTGTCAGCTCCCTTGGTAGATCCAACAGCAGCCAACTCTCAAGCGCAGAACAATGCCTTTGCGGATGCCTATGTGCCAGTGATCGCCAAGGTCTTTGGGGAAGCCAACATCTTTGCAGATTCCAACCTCAATACCATCTTTGCCCGCAAAGCATCTGACTAACTGCGCCAGAAAAGGCTGCAGCTTTGCAATGGTGGGCATGCTGTTCTGTGGGAGATCTGAGGTTAAATCAACATCCTATCGGGCAAGCCAAATGCTTGAAGTGCGGCCGTACTGTATGTGGCCCTGGAATACCCCGTGCAATATGAAAAGACAAAATCATACAAAATCCATGTTCTGGCAAATCCCGTGAATCTATTCCAGAACGTTGGTTTTCCATGCGATTGGTGATCATTCGTGCATTTGTTGCCAACGGCCAAGGCTTCAATAGAAGCGATCAAGGTCCATGGCACGATGTAGCCTAAACATGCCTAAACTACGTAGCAACTGCAGCCCATTCCTCGAAACGGCTCACCATGGGTTCACCATCATGTCGATGTCGGCCCGAGAATGTTAGCACTTTCAGGCAGGAGTGGATTTCCATCAAGGGATTCAAGGGTGCTTCATCGAAACTGCCAAATTACTAGTTTGTGACAGGAGCGGAAGCTTCATGAGTCATGACACCTATGGTTTTCCAATGGTCCATATGGGTCAATGAACATCGAGCCGTATGGCTATGGATATTATGGATCACAACCGATGGAACATACCATTTTTTGCTGAACAGGAACATTCATTTAAAAATCCCAGCGGTCCCTAAAACATGGTGCTTCGCCAAGCAGAAAAGGCAAGCTTTTCTTTTTTCGGACTCAATGCACCAGCAATGCACCACCACCAGGCAATGCACCAGCACCAGCACCAGCAACGCACCAGCACCGGCATCTGCCTAGAAATGGCTGCCTTCAGTGATGTCGGTGCGATATGTTCCGAAGCCTCCTGCCGTCGACAGGTGAGGGCAGCGGTGAAGCGGTGTTTGATGCTTGGTTGGTAGGTTTAAACATAAAGAAAGTGGGGAAACTCGTGTCAGACATGAAATTTGATGTTGTCATATTATAAGATATTAGAAGTTGATATTGATTTGATAAAGATTGTTGGATTATGTGTTTTTGAGAATTCTGAACGTCTCTTGTGAATTGAGCACATAGGAGTTCAGAGACTGAATTGTGGGCGGCGTGGTGTTTCCACTGCGCATCACAGCTCCCTTGAAGTTTCGCCGAGCTCTGAGTTTGCACCAATTTGCCCAGGATTTTTTGCCCACCTCCTGCTTCGCCTGCAAGCGATTATTTTGCCGTCGCCTTGGTGTGATACCTGTCTCGCTGTAGGGGCAGATTGAATCCTGCTGGAGTATGAGGTGTTTCAGCCCAAACGGATCCAATTTTTTCAGTATTGAACACTATCCATGGATACCTCAAACCTAGCTGCAAATTTCACAAGAGGTGAACGATATCAAAAACCAGTGCAGCTGTCTCAGGTCAAGAGCATTATCGCCCAGAGCTTCACAGTTGCGATGCACTAAGGGAATCCCCGCCTCTTGAGGCCAACGGGATTTTGGAAGCGCTGCCTGGGACATCTCAGATCTACTCCGCTGGCAGGACTCCCCAAGTCCCAAGCGCCGCCAGCCATGTGCAGCGTGGGCGCCTGAGGATGAGGAATTTTCATGTTCCAGCTGTGTCCAGCTGTGCAGTTCTGATCTCGTTGGAGGCTATGTTTTGATATTCCATGATATTCCATTGCCATGGCAACACATGGCAACAAGAAGAGACATTTCTCCAGAAAGTTTGGTAGTGGCATTTGCTCATGCCGGCTCCTTTATTGGGAAGCTTATTGCTGACGGGGCATGGGATCATGTTCCATTGCACTGACTGGATCACAGCTGACTCAGACCTTGCAGGCCGGGTTGCAAGGAGCAGATCAGCGTGGGGCAACCCCAAGTTGTGATGACTTGAAGTGGTGTGGCAAAAAATAAGGATATGGACCCTATCATTTGGGATGACTGGTGGTTTCAAGCACTGTACTTTTAATTTTGAGCAGCATACCGTAAGAATTACCTGTAATGATGTTGCCTATTGTTACGGGAAACCACCAAGCAGATTGACAAAAGATCCTTGCCCACCAGTTTTCGGATCAGACCAACTTTGGCGCGCCACACAGCATTTCGGCTGAGTCAGTGGCAGACAGATCAGTCAGAGGCAACATGTGAAACATCATTTTTGGATGGTCCACATCACATAACGAAAGTCGCTAGAGACAAGACCTTTGAAGATTTGGCTCATGGACACAGGTTATGCTGGGTCATTCCAGTGTCATTCCAGTGTTGTCACCACACAACGTGCTGTGTGATTCCCTAAACATTGGTGTTTTGCTTGTCAACTCGAACCCAGAGTTCCAAAAGGCCAGGGAGCAGAAAATCCAGGACTGTTTTGGGCGTGTCGCGACTTCTGAAACTTTTCTCGTTTCTTCATTGTAGCACCATTCCTTTAGATTTTGAATGGCACCTCCCACTTGAAACTGAAAAGGTATGGCAATTCTCCTGTGCACTCACTTGCATTGAGGTGAAACCTTTGATTGAACAGGATTTTTAGATATTTTTAGATCTTAAGATGTTCCAACGAAAGCAAAAGTTTCAAAGGGTATCAGAAGGTTCTCTGTCCTCCTTTGAAGGAATGGCGGTGGTCGGAAGCCCAGGTTCTACTGGACCGGCTGAGAAGAGTAGGATGAACCAAGCGATCAAATCTCTATGATCCAGTTCTTTGACGCAAGCTGTTCTTGTGTAATTACTTTAGTGACTTTAATACACCCGTTATATATTGCGCATATGGCTCAGAGGCCTATTGGTACATGTGCTGAGGCTCTCCCGGCAGCGACATGCCAAGGAGGTCCAAGAGGATGCCCGTGCACACAGGCGCGGCGTGATGTTCAAAGCTTCACAGAATCTTCAACGCCAAATCTTCGTGAATGCTGCTGCCACATTATTTCATACACTGTATAACACATTTACAATGATATACAGTATTATGTGTATATATATATGTGTGTGTGTGTACATTGGCATACTTGTATATCTTGTACTACACATAGGTTCATATAATATCATATCATATCATTTCATACCATATACGATATACCATGTACGAGATACCAGATACGAGATACCAGATACGATATACCATGTACGATATACCATGTACCATGTACTATATGTTATATCATATCTCATATCATATATCAAATACCATATAATCATATACCAGTATCTAATATCTAACATCATATATGACATATCATATATCATATATCATATATCATATATCATGTATCATATCATTTGGTTTTACTTATTGGAGAATCTTGGAGATACGGGCACTAGAAACATCCATGCGCAGATAGGTCGCGACGACCAGCTCTTGGGCACGGCCCTCCCAGATGTTGCCCTTGGGCATGGCGACTCGGCAAGACTCTTACCATATCTTACCATGTTTTCATCATTCATCATTTCATTTAAATATACATACATATACATATATATATATATATATACTGTATATATATAAGTATGTATATATATATATATATATTATATATTAAATATATATATATTATATATATTATATATATATATATATATATTATATTATATATATGTGTATGCATGTCTCATCATGGTTTATGGCCACTTTATCTTCCCATTTTATCATTACCAGCTGCAGCCAGCTGCAGCCAGCTGCAGCCAGCCGCGCCGAGTCCGTCGCCGCCTTTGGCGCTACGGCCAGTCTGTCGCGTCGCGGCGCCCGAGCTCAACGAGCGCCCAAAGTGATGACGAAGGTCGAGTTTCAAGTGGGTTCTGATGAAAATTTTCAGGACATTTCAAGGAGTTTTTTTTAACTACCTATATAACCAAGTGACCCCCCAAAAGGTTGATCGTTTCATGATCCTTATACGGGATTTACATGGATTTACCATACTGACTATACCCCAACTAGCATCGACCCTGCCAGATAGGCGTTGGAAGACTACTTTCCTATCAACATTGGCAACTATCAGGATCTATGTTATCTGGGCAAATGATAGACAACACACATGGGGATCTGACAGACAGAAATTCTTCTTTAATGAAGAAAGAGGTGGGGATGTGTGAAACGAAGATGGGGATGTAAATAATGTAGGCAACAACGGAGGATTCTCCGATCATCACAGGGTGATTTTCTCTCTGCTTCAGTTGCAGATAGAGAGTAGAAAACCAGGAGTTGTTTGTTCATTTTGATCCACTCAGAAGATCTCCACAGATGATAATTTCCTAGCTTGACCAAGAAATCAACCCAGAGAATTTTGTCATTATATGGACTGCATATTTTGCGGTAGCCAAATATAAATGACAAGCGATAATATATCCAAGCCAAATCTACTTGTTCTTAGCACGCAGGTTACTCATAAAATGTGTCAAAATGTGAAGGTGAAAGTCAGGGCACTTCTGCCGTATGAGCCATGCTGTTTTTTTTCTGCAGCAGATGTTCAAAAGGCAGCAAAGCTCATGCTTATTCCCTCTCTCACTACCTTTCACTGTTCGTACCCTTTTGTTCTCCCCTTCACACGCAGGCTACTACAAATGCTGCCTTACAGAAGCTGGATGGCCTGCTCCAGTGTCTTGTCGATGTTAATGGCCAATGAGATTAGATGGGAGGTTTCCTGAGTTCGGGGCAAACTTGCGGGACCCCCAAGCCCCCAGACCACTTGGGGTTTGCGACAAAAACACAATTTTGGGTGGATTGCTGGGATCCAAGCGTTCGACCACGGATGTTGCTCTTTCATGAGATTTTCATTGGTCAAGTTCCTGTATTTTGTTGGCTAACCATCATCATTTTGTCAGCTTAGCCATCATTGGATAGATGAAAGGAATCATCCAACCTTGATCCGCGATGGGAAGCACTCAGGCGCGCCCTGCAAGCAGAGTTAGACCAAGAGTCCACCAGAACCAGAGCTGAGGCCTGACCGGCCGTGGTTGCCGATGATTTTCGGAAGGTTCATGCCAGGACTAAGAAATTCCAATGAAGATGAGGGGTTCCTCAAAGTTGTGAGAGTGTCACATGGGCAGCCGGCTCGAGCACAGCGCAAGCCATGGATCCCGCACTGTGGGTGCCCTCAAATGTTGCAGGGTCCCCACCTGGGCTCAGAGCACGGCCATTCGGGCAGCGCCTCAACGCTCCGGCGCAGTGTGGCACCAAGGCCATTGCTATCCCAGTGCTAGTGGCTATCTCCCAGCGCGGCAGGCGACGGCGTGTTGCTCGCCATGCGCAGACTGCAGAGGTGGATAGAGCACCCATCGTGGCAGCTTGTTGTGACGACCCTGCAGTTTGTTCACATGACAACCCCTGGCATGGCCCAGAGAGTGCAGAGCTACTCCCAGTGACTGTGTTGTCGGGCTTTCTGGGCTCAGGCAAGACAACGCTACTGAAGCGGATCCTGCGCTCAGCCAGCACTGAGCTGAAAGATGAAAAGGAAGAACCTGCTAAGGTGGCTGTGATCGTGAATGATATGGGTGAGGTGAACTTGGATGCATCAGAGATCAAGAACTCTAAGCTCATCCAGGAGGAAGCCACCATGGTGGAGATGCACAATGGCTGCATTTGCTGCACACTGCGTGGTGACTTGCTGAAGACAGTGAAGGCGTTGAGTGAGGAGAAGGCATTCGACTACCTGGTCATTGAGTCTACAGGTATCTCAGAGCCACTGCCAGTGGCGCAAACTTTTACAATGGATGTGGATGACCTGGAGGAGGGCGAAATGGAGGAGATGGAGGATGGCATGGAGGATGGCATGGAGGACCACATCCAAGGGCCGGACATGGAGCAAGATGCGGATTACGAGAGCTTTGAGGATGAGGCAGATGTTGAGGCCTATGAGGAGGGTTTGGAACTGAAGTCGCTGTCCCACTTTGCACGACTGGACACGATGGTGACAGTAGTAGATGCGCTGAATATCTACGATGTTTTGGCCAGCCTCGAGACCTTGGCCGAGAAGAACATCGCGGGTATGGCTGGCAACGACGAGGAAACCGATGACCGTAGTATTGCGCAGCTAATGCTGGACCAAATCGAATTTGCGAATGTGATCTTGCTGAGCAAAGTGCACCTGATGAAGGATGCCAGTGCTGTGGAAGAGATCCGTGCATTGCTCCAGAAGTTGAACCCTTACGCCAAGGTCATTGTGCCTTCCCAACCGCATTTCGCAGATGTCCCACTCAGCGATTTGATCAATACCCGTTTGTTTGACATGGACAAGGCGGAGTCTTCTGCAGGGTGGATGCAGGAGCTGGCGAAAGCTGCAGATGGTGGCCACACGCCTGAAACCGAGGAATACGACATCTCCAGCATGGTCTTCCGCTGCCACGAACGACCCTTCCACCCTGGCAGGCTTGCAGAGGTGCTCGCAGGTTTTGGCAACTACGCGAGTAGCGTGGCTTCAAAAGAGAATCTGGACTTGAGTTTGAGGTAGTTTTGGAATGTTTTTGAGGCATTTTGATGTCCTTTTGACACCTTTTGACCCCTCCACCACTTGCAATTCGGTTGTCTTGTGCGGTCCTTGCCATTCTCAGGAAGAAGTCGGCACATGGCGACAGCGTGTTCTCGGGGGTGGTTCGTGCAAAGGGGCATCTATGGCTGGCCAGCGCCGATGCACGGCCAATCGATCTCCATGTTGCAGGACCGTGAAGCCTAGAATGACATGAAGAAATGCTGTTCATTCCCAGACCCTAGTACCACACCTCAAAAATCACATAATTATAAAATATTACAAAATAAAATAAATACGTATAATAAAATCTGATAAAATCAAATACTATATAATATATATATATATATATAATATATTAATATATATCAATAGATTTTTTTAATCATGAATCATTGCCATCAAAGGAGCCCACAGCAACCCATCCAAAAGCCCGATGTTTTTGGGCGAAGGCCGGCACGTACAGCTGGGTGCTTCGGAGATGCCATTCCTTGCAGCTGTGCCCAGGGAGGAATGGGACGACGCCTTTGAAGATTATCATCGAGACTTGGCCAATGGGACGACGTCAATGGTTATGGCTTGGATTTTTTTGGGGAAAAAAGCAAGTCTGCTAATCTTATCCACTCTTATTTTGATTATCTATTGATATATAGTTATGTTGACCATGTATCTCCGATTTTGGCGGTTAACTGGTATGTATTTCTTGAGCCATATCAATTGGCTGCCCAGCTTCTTTTCGCGACCATGAGTCTTACACCACGAATCACCGCTAATTGACCATCAATGAGAGACGACTGGTTGGTGGTTTCAATGGTTGACTACTCAGAGGGTTAAAACAGAAACCATCGACCAGATAGATACGTTGGACAGGTGGACAGGTAGTAGATGGTAGTAGGATATGATCTCTCTTTTTCTTCCACGTTTGGAAATGTTTGGACCATTTTGAATCTGGGTGGCCTAGGCATCACCTGCGACTAAGGAGAGCTGCTGGAGGGGGGCTCGTGGCACGATGCGCACGGCGACCGTGGAAGCATGCTGGTCTTTATCGGCGTAAAACTCGACAAGGCGGGGTGATCCTTCAAAGCTGACCTGTTACATCCTGTTACACGTTAGTAACATCCCCATATCTGAAGGTTTGAAATTCCGGTGCTCCCACATACATATACATATATCATCATATATCATATATGTATATATATATATATATATATATATACATATTATATATTATATATTATACATTATTTATTATTGATTATATATTATATATTTTATGCTATATACTATATACTATGTTATATATATATTATTATATATTATATATTATATATTATATATTATATATTATAGATTATATACTATATATTATAGATTATATACTATATATTATAGATTATAAATGAAATATTATATATAATATATTATATATTATATATAGTATGATATATATATTTTATATTATATATTAATATATTGATATTATATATATACACACATATTAAGTATCACAATGTAAATATAATATGTATATATAGACATATACTCTGTATATCTTAAAGTATACGTATATATCATATATATATATACATATGTATGTATCTTAGATATTTATCAATTACCCACATATCTCAAAGTTCCCAGAAGCATTGTTCCTGTGTGAATTGTAGCAGATTAGGATGAGGTATGATGCAGAAGTTTTGCACCATGAAGCACCGTTTCAAACATGATTATCCCATTCTCTCTTTGGGCTGATTCTGAATTGACAGGCAGCTTTGGGATGTTTGGGGATGTTTTGTAGAAGAAAATCTTCCGAACTCTCTGCAATCTTGACAGTTATTCTGAAACTTACAGCATCTTCACAGATTGAGCTATATATTGAACTTTCTTGTATGCTATCGCTACTTTTTGCAAGGCAGCTTTTTGTTTTTCGGTTTATTGAGGCCAACTGCCGCGACAGTCCCCACCATACTATCGTCCCGAAGGGTACCACTTCCTGGCGAATAGTCTTTGGAAATCTTTGGAATGTGAATCCCAACAGCTTTTAACGACCAGTACATCCACTAAGCCTCCATAAACTCCAGAATCATGCCTGGGAGAACCAGGGTAACTCTGTTTGACTGTCCAAATCTGCTGGACGAGGTGGGCATTGGAGCAAAGCTTGAAGATGCGCTGCTTACGGATAAAGAGATGGCTGAGGGGAAAGCAGGATGGAAGGCACAGAAACACTGGTTGAGCAATCGAAAAGAGGTTTCATATTTTGCGAAGAGCTAAGAGCCCTAGACTTTCAAAACATGTGCGTCGGTTCCTCCCCATTTGTTGGTTTTTTGTGGGGCCATATAGGGTTTGCAGACTTTGTAAAGTGTACAGGTGTATTACTGAAGGGTGTAAGGCCAAGGTTTCAGTAGAGACTTTTGTGCAGCTTGTGACCGTTGATCCGGCGCAGGCCTTGGAGGATCCATTCTTTGGTGGTGAATACTTTGAGGCCTATGAACACCTCGAGGAACCCAAGATGGTGATCCTGGAGGAGTAGAAACCCTGCCATATCCTGCCATCGGCGAGTGGTGGTTTTCTGAGCGCAAAGACGCGATTTAGTTCGGAGATGTGCTGATACCTGCCCAAAGATTGAGGCCATCCATAATCCTCATAACCGTGTTGAAGCGTGTTGAAACTGTCGAAGACATCCGAAAGTGAATTCGCCTCAGGCAGGTATCAGCCAGTCTTGATCTTTGTGCAGCTTTGAAAGATCGATGTGTTGGTGGTTTAAGTTTAGTAAAACCGTACTTTGGAGAAAGTGAGCCGGATAACAAAAACACTGATTTATGTTGCGTTGGATGTGAAACGAACGACGTCTCTTTCCGCACTCTCTACAAGAATACCAGGTCAATGGTCTGGGGGATTATGAATTCGTTATTCTTTGCGGAGTAATTTGCTTGCCAACATTGCGTTATCATTTGCCAAGCCCAGATCCGGCAGGTGGAGTCAGAGGTCACCACCATGTGCCTGGGAGAATCGCTGAACGGGGGAGTTCCTGGAGTTGTTCCAGTGGTCGTCGCATGTCGTCGCTAAGCCAACCAGCGGCCGAGGCTTGACGCCGAGCTGCGGGGCAATCTGCGTGGCTTCGCATCGGCCGAGAAGAAGGTCAACTGGAAAATGGCTGGGATGCAGCAGAGGTTCCTTATAGAGGATATATAAACACACATGCACAGTATATACACATGGTTTGTAATATATATTTTATAAATTATATTATTATTATTATATTATTATTATTAGTAGTATTATTATTATTAGTATTATTATTATTATTATTATTTTATTTACTGTATGTTATGTTATATATACATATATATATATGTATCTAATGTGTACATGCGGTCCATAAACATCCCCTTTTTGGTGGTTAACCACTATTTAACCCGGAAAACGTGACGTTGAAACACCCCGAGCTGGAAATTATAGACGTGTTGCAGCAGTTACTAAAGCTCTCTGACTTCCCAGCACGACTGAGAATGACAGATTTGTCATCTGCAGAGTTGCCCATTGAACCACGTTGCCAATGGTGCCCTGCTGATCACAACTGTGCCAACCAGTGAAGGTGGCAAAGCGGTTGTACTCTTTGGAGGACTTGCCGATTTGAGCAATGGAGGGTACAAGCTGCAGGCTGTGTCACGCTCAAATCCTTGTGGTTCAGAACCACTGCGATGTGGAGGGACTGATGGGGTCATTTGCAGCCAAATCTTCAGGAAATGAAACAGAATGGTGTGGATGCAGCTCAATTTCTGATTCTTGGCTGCATTTTTTCTTGAATGGTTAAAGCTCCATGTTTCATGCACGTCCTGAATGACAAGCCAAACGAAATGCACACAGCTGGCACTTCACTCCACTTGATCAGTGAAGTGTCTTGGAACCAAGGAATCCTCAAGATAGTACGCTGGACTTGTTGAAGACAGTCATTGTTGGAGGCCGTCTGTTTGGATTCGTTCATATTCGTTCCAAAAACTTCATTTCCGTAATCTCGCAGAATCCCAATGCTGCACGGTCTTATCAACTATGAAATCTCATGCCTGTTGCCATCCCATGGTGTGACATCAATCTGCCATGGAGGGTGCGGTTGGGGTTATCAATGGGATTTTAACGCCCATACGTTGGGACATAAGACATACATAAATCCAATACCTGGACATATATATATATATATATGTATACATATATAATGTTAAAGTTACGTGTATGTATGCATGTATGTATATATATATATATATGTATACTACATGTGTATGTAAATAAGTATATTCTATAAACAAAATACATCCAGCACTTAGTTCACTTCGTTCACTTCACGTGTCTGGGTAGTCCGCCCAGTTGTGGCCTTGGGTGGTGCGGTCTTCATCTTGGCAGCGAAGCCTGGTCCGGGCGTGGTGATTTTCATGACACTGCTGGGGCTTTCCGTGCTCTTTTTCGATCAGGTGGTCGCCGTAGCTGCCGATGTTGACGTTGAGCAATTTTGGAAAAAAGGGCCCCAATATGAAACACTGGTGAACATAGATGATATGGATCTAGAATGATCTAGATATCAGAGTGATTCAGATGATGTCATTTGGGTGAAATAGCCAATTAGAAAGGTTGGATGGGAGGAAATTACTATCAAAAATTCCGTTCCCATGGCAAATAGGATGAACTGTTGCACGCTGCGATGAGGTTGAGCGTCACAACCTTTACAGATTATGACTTTCCAAATCTCCCAAAAAGCACGTGTGCAATCAAACTACTCATGTGAAGTGAAGAAGACAGAAGTGTAATTCATTCTCCGATATTCTGTGTATTTTGTTCATGATGAGGCATGTGAATCGGGCTATTCATGGATTCATCATGATTCATCATGCTTTCAGCCGTCCATATTTCCACGCTGTGCATTATCAGAAGGACTAGTGTTTGACACCCCATTGCCAAATAGTTGTTTTGTTGTTGCTAGTGGAGTGTCGCAAAACTGATCCATCTGATCCCAAATCTCATGAGCGTCAACGCTCGAAGATATATCTGGGGCACCCAGCAGACTTGGGACGGCCGCAGGTCATCAACAGAGGATTCGGCCCTTACCTCGGCAGATATTTTCAGATCTTGGGTCGCAGAATCAAATTGCTGCGTACAGTCCAGCAATCAAAAGGCCCAGGAGATTGCGCTTGCGCTCTTTACGGAGTTCTGAAGCAGCTCCAGACGGATCATGTTGCTTGCAGCCTGCTGGCATCTCCTCATCCCAGGTGAGTTGTTGCTGCTGGATTCCCTGGGTCGCCTGGTGAGCAAAGAATATCCTCAGCGAGTGGCCTGTCACGAGGCGGGTCACTTCCTGGTGGCCTACCTCCTGGGTGTCCTTCCCAAGGCACGTGGGGATGTGGGGTGTCAGATGATGTCAGATGTCATCAGCTTTTAACTGGCAGGGTCTTTTGATTTTGGATTGTGAGGAAATTGTGAGGTGTATGCAGGAAGTATCAGGAAGTCATTTTCAAGCAGATGATGAAGTTTGGGGTCACAGGACCTGTTTCATGCAACTTCTACATCATAACTTGATATAACTTGTACATCATTTGGGTGTGGGCCAAAATTTAAGACCCCTGAGGCCACAGGTTCCTTTTTCGCTCTGAGGTTGAACCAGGTCCAACCAAGCCAGTCGAACCAACTGCTTGGCCTCCCTTGGCCCATCTTGGCCTCCAGAGGCCTACACCTTGGGAGCTTGGGAGGCATTCTCCAAGTACAATTCCATGTCTGTCCAGGCAGGCACCACCTTCCTGGACCAGGCGGACCTGGGTTGCCTGGGTTGAGAGCACTAATCACATTCAGAAAGTGTTATGAAGTCTCATGCTGCAAAACATATTTTTGTTGTGGTTTTGAAGCTAGCTTCAATTTGCTGCGGCTTTGAAGTGATGCCATTTGAATCCATTTGATGTATTTGTTCGGTTGGCCTGAAGCCACCAGATCAAAACCTGGTGCATGTCGATGGCTATGAAATCTATGAACGCCAGGCAATCCAAATGGAGATGCAGTCGGGACAAATCTCTGGCAAGACATTGGTATCTTGGCTGAGTGGGCTGAGTATTGTGTTGTGACCTGGGCTTCAACATAGCAGGTCCAGTCGTGTGCTGCGTCCATTGACGGCCTAAGGACAACTTCGTTTGTGCGGCTTGATTGCACGAAAGCCTCCTATCCAGTCCCAATCAATGAACTAATTGGATATATGATGATATATGATATATGCCACCAAAGTTGAAGGGACCCGATATTCCTTGTAATAATGGTGGTTAATTTCCCATGGCTATACATACCAATTGTTTTCTTTGAATGGCCATGATTCAAACCATTATTAATCATCATGAACCCATCAACCCATTCTTAGCCATCATTAAATAAACCATCATATGAACTGTTATATAACCGTAACCATTATATAGATGTAACCTTCATTATATAACCATGATTATATAACCATTCATATGACCCGTCATTAAGCCATTCTTCACCGACGACTTGCTCACGAAGGTGGCCCTTGGTGGCATCGCAGCTGAATACGTGACCTACGGCCAGGCCAATGGCGGCATGTCGGACATCATCCAACTGGAGGAGCCATGGGACCCGCTGGTGGTTTGGGGATGTTCAATCATCTGGAATGGATGCGTTTTTTGTTTGCAAAATGGGATTTAACCCATTTAATCGATTTGGATCAGTTAGGTATGAAATAATTGATGTTGTATGAATTGTTGTAAAGACATATATGATCAAAAATGGGTGTGTCTCAAAATAGGAGACGCGCAGCAGCCATTTCAACAGGGAACATGATGATCAGCCAGAAAAGTTTGGGGGGTAATCGGATAATTTAGTACTAATTTAGTTTGATTCAAGCCCATGTATGGAGAAATCATGATATGATGGCACATTATTGAATACAACCCACAATGATATGGTGATTGCGGCATGGGCCCATCGTTTAAGGGATCAACATCCACCAAGTGGTTTTGCTGTGAGCTACAGGGTTTGACCCAGACCCACGTGGATCAATATCAAGGGACGTCGATAGCACAGTACAATTCCTCAATATATAAATGGATGAAAAATTTACAACATATTACAAAGGAAGAATGGTGATCACCCTGGTGGAACCCGGAGAATTCACCTGCGACATCTGCAATGGCTCACCGTGGTCCACGGTCAGGCCCTTTTTGAAGCCCTCAAGTTTGACCAGCAACAGACAAACGTTCTGTTGCGCACCAGTGTCATGACCCTCGCCACAGCTGTTCTCGGCCTTGGGAATCCTTGGGATTGGCAGATTGGGATCTCCAAGCTCTGGTAGATACAAGATGATACTATAAGATACTATAAGTCTATAAGTAATATAGGCCCAAAAGCATTGAATTCATTCGAATTCCACAGAATGGATGGGAAAGGACGGGAAAGGCATCCTCCAAATTCATCCGAATCCCGGCTTTGGACCATGAAATACAACACTGCAGGCTTCTTGGAGCGGTTCACTGTTTGATCTGAGGAACACGGTGGCAATCATCAAAGAGAAGCAAAAAGCGCACACAGCGTTGATGGATGCTATGTCCCGTGGTGAGTCTGTTGGGCGATGTATTGAAATCATCGAACAAAGCCTGTAGATTCACACAATTGCTTGAAATACCAAAGCGTCGGCAGTGTCAAAAATCCACGACCAGATTAGGTACAAACCCAAAAAATGAAAAGCATGTTTGATAGTGTCATTTCAACTTGAGTAATTCATGCTGGATTTGAAGCACTGTTCGTTTTTACAGGCAGCCATTTGAGTGCTGCTTGGTGCATCTAGAAGCATCTCTCCTATATCTCCTATCTATCCGTTTGGACATGGGGACTGGAGTGTGGATCAGCGAAAGGCTGTTCTGCAGCCGTCAGACTTAGGAACCTGATTTGTTTTTCAGAGAAAAAGGCATGGCCTTGGTCTTTTCTCAATGCCTGTGCCACGAAGACATGCATATTTAGGTGTATTATACAGGCAGATGTTGAAGACGGTACCGGTGGTATAAAATACAGCTGTTCCCTTGTAAAAAAACATTCAGGTGAAGGTGGTACCTTTAGCGTTTAGTATGCGTTTCACAGACATTGGATTATACATGCCAGACCTTGGATCATCAAAATAGAAAGACATGCAATTAAAATGAATGGACATGAATACAAGAAGCAAGAACATAAATGCAAAATGAAGGAAAACAATGCCACTTGTAAATGAACAAAAGCAATGCGAATGAATGGAAAATAAATGCAAGTACAGTAGGTGGTGAAAGGTGCGCCTGTTCAATTCCCAAAAGGTCTGCCTAGCCGGAATTCCGTTGGGAGAAAGAATCAGTAGCTGAGATTTTTTCTCATGTTTTAGCTGCTCATTGTTTTCACAACAAGTGCCAGCTCAAGTGGAGCAATCTCGCTTCAGAAGCTCGTGGCGAGCTCCTGGACAAACCATATAGACTGACCTCGTATAGACCTCGTATAGACCTCGTAGCGGACCTCGTATAAATGCATCCTTTTCTTTCCTTTTCCACCACAGTTTTTGATATGCAACCCTTCTGTCCAAACCTGACTTGTGAATCCGGAGTTCCAGTCTGAATTTAAACACACTGCGCATGAGATTCTGGCAAGAGTAGTCTTGAGAAG
>Ga0126342_10006134_pt1 | contig 21247 bp, 21 predicted proteins | sample Cyp1metagenome_FD_92528 | JGI IMG/M metagenome (GOLD analysis project Ga0126342, IMG submission 92528) | Coral microbial communities from Lord Howe Island, Old Settlement Bay, Australia - Cyphastrea 1 metagenome | ecosystem: Host-associated > Invertebrates > Cnidaria > Coral ...
AGAAGGCAAGAGGAGAAGATGTGAAGATGTGAGGATGTGAAGATGTGAAGATGTGAGGATGAGAAGATGTGAGATGTGAAGATGTGAGGATGAGAAGATGTGAAGATGAGCAGATGTGAAGATGAGAAGATGTGAAGGCAGATGTGAAGATGAGAAGATGTGAAGATGAGAAGATGTGAAGATGAGAAGATGTGAATGTGTGAAGATGATGAGAAGATGTGAAGACGATGAGAAGATGTGAAGATGTGAGGATGTGAAGATGAGAAGATGTGAAGATGAGAAGATGTGAGGATGTGAATGTGTGAAGATGATGAGAAAATGTGAAGATGAGAAGATGTGAGGATGAGAAGATGTGAAGATGAAAAGATGTGAAGATGTGAAGGTGAGAAGATGTGAAGATGAGAAGATGAGATACAGACCCCCACTATTGGAAGAACCCTGCGCTCAGACGCTCTCGGGAACAAAAAATGTGTGAACTCAAGCATGGCGAATCGTTCCAATGCTCTGAATGTGGAGATCTCTTTTTGACAACCATGGTGAAATGGGGTGCCTTCCTCGAGCAAGTGAAAGAAAACCACCCCGCTGCAAAGAAACCGCAACGGTCAGAGCGCCTTGTTGACGTGTATGGAAATGTGATGCCATCAGGTCAAAAACACAATCAGTTTCGGCGTGGTGGTGGATTCAAACCAAAAAGGCACGTGGACCAGGCTGGCAATGTGAATCTTGATGCAAAGCTTGTAGGGCCTCAGTGATTCAGCGCTGATCGGAACACAAAAATGGTGAGTGTTTTGCGGACCACACGCTAGTTCATTCCCTTAACTGCAGGGGTGGGGTAGTGGCCCGCCTGTCCGCCTAGTGTTGCACCCAGGTATTGAACCCGGGTCTGACGCATGAGGGATGCGTCGTATCCACTGGACCATACCGGCCCTCGGAGCACAAAACGGTGTTTTTCACGTGTTTGGGAAAACTTGGAACGAACAAATCAGTCATGCAACATGCGAATTTTATTGTGAGGTGTCCTTATTCACAGGCCAGTGAACTATGAGGACGCCATGACCTTTTATGGATATATAATATATAGTTATTAACTGAGGTTTTTATTTTTCAGGGTAGATTAATTGTTGCTTTTGAGAAACATTTGTGCAATTACCATTGTGCAATGCCGCATCGAAAAAACCAGTATTCCTGGACCAAAGGGCGGGAAATTTGCTGGAAAAGAACCGGTTCGTTTTGTTTGGCTCACAATGATCGATCTTGAAAGTTTACCTTGTTTGAACATCATGTGGAATGAATAACCGTGTTTTCTTGTCATTTTCACCATTTCTTTTCGATTACCTTATTCGTAGTCATGTGGTGGTACTTAATTTGGGAGTATACTTTTGACATGGTAGATCTTGCAGCTGATGGCAAAACATGCGTCGGTTTGTATTGGGTCACTTGTCTGCAAATGGGGAATTCATGGTGGTGTGAACACCTAATTCGGATTCAGCACCGATAGCTTTATTTTTATGCCCTGCGGTCCTTACGGTATGAATTCCAAGGCTGTTGATCATTCCTGTAGTTCAAAGACGCAACGAATATGCTTGCTTATGTTTGATCCGTTTCATACAAAGTTTGATGGATGCAAACCATGCCGGATCCAAACTGTCTTCTGCATTGTTTCCAGGATAGGGTGTGAAACTTTTGGGGCCCACCCAATAATTTTGAGGTCTTGCACCAAACTCCTACAAATGACTAAATGTGTAATTCCCAGCACTATCCCATTATGTGGATTGTGACAGATGACAATTATGATGCATGACCATGGTTATGAACGGACTATCCCCATGACTGTTATTTGCAGTCCCGTTTTTGTTGGAAAACCCTTGTTATTGTAGGTTTCGATCCTGATTCACTATAACCTCCAGAAAGATAGGAACATAATTCACCACTATGTAAGTCGGGTTTTATTTTGTTATCTTTCTAGGGTTGCTATGAACGGTTTTCAACCAAAAACCCAACGGGATTTTGTATCAGCAGCCTCAGGTTCAGCATCCGGCAGCTTGGCAGAGAATCTGCGACCCAGTTGGGAAATTCGTTGGTCCATAGGCTATGGGCGTTCAATAATTGGTGATCATTTCGTTTATATGGATATGGGTCAAAATTGGGATGGTTGGAAGTTAAAACAAAACATCGTCCAAAATTTGTGTTCCCCCGGGTCTTTAATTTTGGTCACATTTTGTCAATATTGGATGAACAAAACACCATTACCAAGCTGGTATGATAAATTTATCAAACGGATTCACATAGGTCAACAATTTCGAACCTCTCCAGGCAGCCTGGAGTGTAATTTGTACCATGGTTCTTGCGGAGAGTACCTCGAAATTCCATGGCAATATTATAGAGTGACATAATGGCGCGCTCTTCTTCTAATCAACTCTTGAAAATGGAACAAATGAAGAGCTGCCAGCTTGAGAAAACCAGTCAGAGGGCAGAGATTTGGTCTCCCAGTCTTGATGTTCAACGAAGGCTCTATAGCTGGGTATGGATCAAGAGTGGATACCCCAAAATGGGATGGTTTGTACTGAAAATGGACCAGTCAATCTGTGGTCCCCAGTTGCAAGTTGACTTGCAATCGCATCGAAATATGAACTATATACAGTATATATTATATATACAGTATACATATCCAATCGTTCGCCTAGTTATGAAACCAATTTGCCAACGGTTTTGGGGCCCTTTCTGCACTGCTGCAGGATTTGGTCTGGGCGCCGTGTCGTTTGCAGACAGTGGATGACGGGACAGCCTCGCTGGTCTTCGAGGGGGAGATGGTGCAGCGTTGCCCTGAAGGGGCAGTGCAAGACCTGAGCCAGGTGCAAGACGGACACCTGGATGGTGTTGACGACATTTGCTCGTTGTCCATTGTGACCGAAGCGGCCTTGCTGCATACCGTCCGAGTGAGGTCCTTCAGGTGCTCATGGGTCATGGATTTGTCTGAAAATGTTGAGAACTTCCCAAGATTTGGTTTAGAAAATCAGTTTACTTATGAGAAATTGTTATTTTGGGGTATACATTACTTTTCGACACACCTGACGCTTTCGCAGTTCATTTTTAAGAACACTGGACTACAGTATGGGTTATGTTGTTTTTGTGTTCATGGATTGAACAGGTTTAAGGCACCTTTTGGTCAAGCATAGAGCTCGTTCATGCGTTGCCAGGCAGCAGATCTACACGCGTGTTGCGCGCATTTTGATTTCCGTGAACCCATTCCATTCCTTGCCAATCTACTCCGCTAAGTGGCCTGGTATGCATGTGGGACAAATTTCCATTTTGCAATCATATATTTTCCCCATGAAGGTCGGCTTCATGTTGGTGCCAAGTCTGGAGCAGACGATCTACCTTTTTTCTTGTTTGAAAGGATCAGAGTCGGCAAGTGTTTGCTGAGAGTATCCTGAAGGTTGCCCTTTGAAACTCAATGGCTTTCGGTCCTGTACATATGGTTACAATCTTAGTTAAACTTGGATACCAAGTTGGATCATATCAGAACCAGCCAATTAGTTTCGGATGGTAGATGGACAATTGAATATTTGCAGTATCCCCAACAATGGGTGGTTGAAAGGAAGAATGACTCAGGACAAAATCTGTGATGGGCAATTGGGCATCCCTAAAATGGAAGGTTGGAAAGGAAGAATGGCTTAAAACAAAGATAAACAACATGTGTTTGTTGCCTCATGTCCTCCAGGTACCTCAAAGATTTCCAAGATGCGACACTCGGCGGGCAGACTCCAAGCAGGGTACAAAATTAGCTGGAGTAAATCCTATTATCCGATGTGGCAGGATGGACCTCACTTTATCACATGAAGAAATGCCTGATAAACCATCGTTTACCCATGTATCCATACATATATATAAATACACACAAAAACATATACGTATGTGGATAACAGCAAAGCGAGTAGACGGCATGAGCCTCTCAGGAAGGATTCTTTCGATCTCCAGCCGCACATCTATGGCACTGGTTCCTTGGCGTCGGGAGTTGGGTGATGTTTCTGCACATGGAGAGACAGGGTACCCATTTGGTAATCCAATCTGGCCAGGGAAAAAAACTCATTCCGAAAGATGATTTCTTAGCCATTAAGTCATTAAGCCATCAAAAAAGACAAGCAATTGACCTATGAATCCAGCATTTTATGGATGGGTCATCCAAATTGGATGGGATCAGGGACCATTTTCCTATCAATTTCCTATGGCAGAGCCGAGGTCACGATGCCTTGCGGGGCCTAGCTGAGGGGAACAAGGTGGCAAAATGGGGGCTTGCACCATGAAACTTGGGGGGATTAGACCTTTTGACATTGGGTAATTAATGCGATTATTCATGGGATATGAATGGGGATGGGATATATATATATATATATTTGGGATGTATAAGCCAACAATCTATTCTTTGGGTCTGCCTGAAAAACAGGGTATACCCCCAACCGGCATATTTTCAGACGTAAAATGATTTTCTAAACCCTCGGACGGAATGGGGCACCCTATTTTCAGACAGCCATGTGGTAATGTGAGGGATTCACCTATTTTCCAATCCGGTGGTTATGAGGGAGCTAAGGAGCTATGGGAATTTGTATTTCCTAGCATGAGGAGCCAAGGAGATACCAAGAGTTTCCCAAGCACATGATAATTTCAGATGCAAAAATGAAAAGTTGAGATTTTGAACCAAATGAGAATAACCCGGTCTACACGTACAGAACCACAATATATGCGTGCGTGACCCGTATATTTTTTGGTGAGGACCAGGCCATTGTGATCAGCGGCGAATCTGGAGCGGGCAAGACCGAGTCAGCCAAATTCCTCCTGAGCTATGTCGCTGAGTGCGTGAAAGGTGTGGATGTGCTGCGTGCAGATGATTTTTGGATCCAAACGACAGGTCCTTAAGCATTTCTCCTGGACTTTGACACATCGCTTTGTGGTGCTTAAGTCGTGGTTTAACCTGGAATTTTAGAATATGTTTCTAGGAGATAAATCTGTGGAACCTGGCAGAACTCCAGTCTTGCTGCAAATTTTTGTTGATCCACCTTGTGAGATCCTATACACCTAAGTGGATCCCCGGCTGCCTTGTTCCCTGTGCCAGGCCGTGATTTGCACGGCAATGGGGCCCTGCACGGCTTGGAGGCACGCGTGCTGCAGACGAATCCCATCCTGGAATCCTTTGGCAATGCCATGACCACCAGGACATCCGCTGCTGATGGGGGTGTAGGCATCCCGCAAAGCGCTGCGCCCCAAAGAGGTGTGATGATGTTCATTAGACGATAGTTCTAATCACCATAACCCTACTTCATCTAGTATGGGGCAACCACCTTGTGGGCCCTTCGATGGTATGTTTGCTTCAGAGCTGCTGACCGCTAGATTTATGAGTCCAAATTGTTTTTTTTTTTAATGTTTTTGATTCTGTTTTTTGGGCGAACATTAACTTTCTCTGTTCCCGTTGGCCTCACAACCCTAGATGCCCAGACATCCCGTGAAAAAGTAGCACCCGGATTTTTAATTCATTGTAAACAGCATTGTTGGCCGAACCTGCCACATTTGGTCTCAATTTGCTTGAGCTTGTGGGAAATCGTGAACAAACTGACGTGACTGGAGTATTTTTCTTCTAAAGTTGTGGCTATTTGAAAACCGTAGCCCTATTTTGTGAGCTATTGAACCATTCATATGCTGACCGTCGACCATCCAAGTCATGCATGGCAAGGAATGCCAACTCCAGTCGCTTTGGCAAATGGTTGGACCTGCGATTTTCTCAGGTCGCTGAACGCCGCAGTTGCTGTGTTTTTGGTCTCCTTTATGGTTGGCGTGTTTTTTTGTTCATGTCTTGCATCCCCTCGAAGCTCTTGAAGCGCCTGTCAGGCTTTGGGGATGAAAGGATGTCAGATCACCAGCTATCTACTGGAAGTGACCCGAGTTTGCTGCATCCTCAGGACCAGTTGCAAGTGGCCGGTAGCATGGGGTCCTTCTGTTTCATCCAGTTTTTTTGGGGTTCAAAGGACAACAAAAGAGTATCCTTTGGCTTTTGGAGGCTACCAGAATTTTGGGTTAGTGGTTACCCTCAAAGCCTCTTTGAGGTGATGTTTATAAAGGCAAGATCTTGTAACATTTGTGTCACCTTTGCCACATTTGAGGTGGCCAAAGTGAAGGTGAACGAGGCTTCCACATCTTCTTCCAGTTGCTCCAGGCCAGAGACGCTGAAAATTCTGGATCCGAAGACTGAGAGTGTGACCTTCAACGACAGTGGAAGTGGCAATGATGTTGGGACGTGCAAGGTCTATGTTAGTGGATGTCAGTTGAAGGTTAGAGGTACTAACTTGCCAATATTTTTGGAGATGTGACGACCGCACCCCTTGGAGAATTCAAAACGACGGAGATTCTCAGCTTGCACATGACCATCCTTTTTTCACGGCATCGTCATAGGGCACGTTTTGACATGCCAGCATCATATTTCTTCCCTTCTCTTGAAATCTCTCGGGTTCTACTCCGCATCTTTAGCTGCACCAATGAGGCATCAAATGAAGGTGCTCTGAAGTTCTTGGGCTTGAAAGATCCCTCCAGCTACAGCCCCTTGGTCACAGGGATGGACCAGTTTGTTGCAAAAACAAGCCATGGGTGGAAGAGTGTCAGATCTGGCTGTTCGACACTTGTACGATGTTGTGCCCCATTTCTGGCAGATGGCATCATTTTTTAACAGAAACTATTTTCAACAGGGGGCCTGGTCACTGCATTGGCGCCATCTCCCATGGGCCATGAGTCTTGGACGCCGAGGATATCTGAAAAACAGTGTGTTGTCAGCCCCTGGCATCGACGATCGGCAGAACTTTGCCGATCTCAGCACCTCGGTGAGGCGTGTCATTCTTGGAGTTTCCAGCTCATCACTTTGACCTTTTTTTTTTGTGGGCTTGTCTTTGTGCCTAGTTTTTGTCGTGCAGCAACTCCGGCGGTTTTCACTTTGGAAATCTATGGAACATTGCGTTCTTTCAAGTAAGGACATGCCTTCAATCTGCTTGGGTTTCCTGAAGAGGAGCAGATGCAGGCCGCAGGGGGGTTGTACATGAGGCCATAGACTCTAGATCAACCAGCAGGACCTGGACCGCACAAGTTTTTGGGTTGACCGAATTTGGCCACCCATATTTCGAGTGCATTGCGCTCTCCAGTTTCCAGTTTGTTGACAATATTGGCTGCGCACACGCAGTTTGGCACTTTGCTCATGATGTGGCACCTGCCCTAGGCCTTCCAGATTCTTGCAGGGATCTTGAATCTGGGGAACTTGGAGTTCTTCAGCACAGAAGACGAGGAGGTGGGCTGGCAGATACTCTTTCTGTTCCGAGAAGAGTTGCTTGAGGTCATTAGAAGCAGGACCTATCGTGGGGTTGCAAGTTTCAACGACTTTTCCCTAATGAACTTAGTACATCTTAGTACAAACAACCATCCTCCATCCCCCAGCCCCTTCCCCATCCCTCCATCCCCATCCCCCAAGATGCATCCCCCATCCCCTCCCCAGCTTCCGTCACCGAGGAGCTCCGCCTGGAAGGTGACGAGCCGCTGCTGGCTGCTGCCAGGCAGCTGCGTCTGCCGCTGGAGCAGCTCCGGCAGGGCCTGCTGCGACGGAAGGTGGTCACCGGACGAGCGCCTCGGCTGAGTTCCCCGGAGAGTTCCAGGGTTTGCTTGGGCCAAAACCATTAAAATTCCACCTTGAAGTGGTGAAAGATAGTGGTCAAACTGGATGATCAAGGGAATTTTGATGAGGAACTTCGGTGACTTCAACCCTGAGAACTGGTATTTGATGGGTTGTGACCCAGTTACAAATGGTTTGCGAACTTCCAGGATCATCCAAGTGCTATCATTGATCATCTAATTCCTTCCTTTCCCCTTATGAAATCAATGCAGGGAAGTTTGAAACTTTGGTCCAATATGTTCATCCTCAAAGATTGTATTGGTTTTTGTGGCGCTCGCTGGTGACAACACCTTCATCAAGCTCATCATCAGGCAGTGCGCCATGCAGATTTTGTGTGAAGTTCAGGGCACACTCTTGTCAGATTTGATTCGGGAGAACGTCGTCTAAGTGTGACTCAGGAGTAGAGTTGATGCAGCATGTCAACCTTGCTCATATCCTCATGCAAGCAGCTAGGTTTAGTGAAGTCCAGGCTAAATGTGCCAAATGTATCCAAATGTACAGTTTCAACGTCAAAATCACGAGATTGAAAATAACGAATAGATGGTAAGACAGCTGCCAAGACAAGCAAGCTCCTTTGGTCCAAGCAAAGAGCATTCTCGTCCCCTCATTGTGGCTCTTCATGGCTATGCGAACGCACCAACGCAAGCGTGTGACCATCATCATCATTATGCTTAGTATGTTGGGCTGCATAACTTCGCACAGCTTCACACCAGTCTCTGGAGTGAAGAACTCTGACGATGGTGACAGAGAGTCAGAAAAAACTCCAGCGCTGCCGTGAAGAAATCAGAGTTCTGAAGCGTGCTTTGAAAAAGTCGCGTAAACAAAGCCGCGACTTGGAGTGCCAAAACCATGCTTTGACAAGCACTGTTGAAGCTTTGATGGACAAAGCTCGAAGTGACAGTGATGCAGACCCAAGAGCAACTTTTTCAGAGGTCTTTGATGAGCTTGTGATGGCTCCTGGTACAAAAGATGTCTCGTCCACAGGAGAGTGGAGTGAGATGCCATCATACGAATATGGGTTCATGAAGAACGCTGTCCAATACGCGAAGAAGGCTTATTGCCACCGCACGAAGGAGCACCCAAATGATCCAATCACTGGTAAATGGAATGTCAAAAGTCATGGATTTCGCACAGATTCTAATGGACAGACAAAGACATCAGGCTTCAACGCTTCCGGGAAAGTCTGAAAGACACAGGAAAGGTGGAAACAGACTCCATCACTGTTCCTTTGGCAGCCAACTAGTAGTTGATTTGCTGAATTTCATGGCGGAAGAAAAATACGTGTGTGTGTGTGACGGACAGAAGGATGGTTACAATTCTTTCTTGCCTGCAAAGTTTTGCTGCAAGGCCCTGTTCATTGCATGGTGTATTTTTTTTTGTCATGCGAGTTGGAGCATTGAGTGTCAAGCAGAAGCAATACCTTGGCCTACACACCATGAGTTCAGCAAATGTCCTTTGTGCAGGTACGATCTCCAAGATCACGTTCGGGACCTTTGCCGTTTTGGACATTCATGCAAACGAGCCTGTGCCCAGCAGCCTTCAGACAAGGCTTCTGGGGACACAGACTTCATAGCCTGCACTTTCGGCGTTCAAATCAGAGGTATCATCCCGGAAGCCAGTTCATCCACACACAGGCATGCAATATATCTATGACTACAAACATATGTGTAGATAATCTGTAGATATGTCATTACCATCACAATGTGGAAATCTACAACCTGCTCCTTCTTTCAAGAGGTCAGCACAAAGCGTTGGAGATGGTTTGACAAGTTCAGTAACATGTCTTAAGGAACAATAAAAAAACACTCAAGGGCACGCTTCCAAGTTGATGCGAGCCAAGGATGCCATCGAGACATATCTGCGCTTGGATCAAGCCAGGGCGGCACGAGATGGCTTGTCGAGGATGCTCTATGGGAGATGCTTTGCTGAAAACATCAGGTGCGGGTGAAATTTGGGTGGTGCCCCGAAGAATTGGATGGTCAATGAAAGATGACCAGGTTTTTGTGGAACAGTGGAACCCGGGATCTGACATCCTAACCCCAGAATCCACCAGAGGGTTGGGGATGTAAGTGCCAAGGAGTTTGTCCGTTTGTTTGTAGCTGATTTAAGGCCATGGCCTAAAGGATGTGGGGAAAAAAACACATCTGAATTTGAGGAGATACTTAGTAAAATGACCTACATATCCAAGTGAGCTTCAGGATACTATCATTCCCAAAGCCGTTTGTTGCTGGTAACTTGTGAAGATTGTTACAGGATGTAGTTTATTTCACCCTCAGACCCAGGTTTGAAAAGGTCAAAACCAAACGGAAATGCCATAAGTTGAAGATCAGGTGACCAAAATTGGTGTGGTTCCAAGGACTCTTTGACTGGCTGATCCAACGCATGAATGATGGACTCGAGATCAGCAATGGTCACCACCCAGATGGAAAAGAAGGTGCCTGTTGGGGTCGGCTGCCAAACTAATCGCGACTGTGAAGGTTTGGTCCCAGGCTGAGGCAAGTACAAGGCAGGGGAATCTGATTCAACGTTGGATCCTTTGTCAGGCAGGATTTGGTTTGAGGTGAGGAAAGCATGGAATTCTCAAAGACAGTCTCCGGTGTAATATTTTAGCTACCCACAGATGTTTCATCAGTGGCAACCATGATTCAATTTTCTGGCACATACCCGTCATACCCGTCATACTCATGTCCAAAGTTTTCCCAATGATCAACACCTTTGCTCAAGGTCGACCCAATGGAACTGCACCGCGACTTCTAGGCACCATGGGAGCCAAGGGACTAAGGATGCTCAAACGATCTAGTGTCATCCCATCCGCCCAATATTTACTACCCCGAAGAAGGGATCCTGAAACGAATACATCCAATACTAAACCAAGATTTATGAGTGGGCATTTCATAGATGTCTGATTCCTTTGTTTGTATTCAATTCAGACTTGTTTGTGTATACCAGTGATGCAGCTCGATGATATAATGCGGCAGGCATCCTAGACATCAGTGGTTTTGAGAGCTTCGCTACGAATTCACTGGAGCAACTCTTGATCAACTTGAGCAATGAAGAGCTGCAACTGCAGTTCAATGAAGCCACTCAGCCGCCCATGCCGTTGGTGCTGAAAAGTTGTGGCGAATCTGATGGTGTTGCGGAAGAGGCAGCAGTTTTGCCCTACAACATGAGTCATTGATAGAACTTGGGGTGCCCAGGGGTTACGTTACCTAGGCATTACTCAGCGGTTACCCAGCTGCCCATTTGGATCTGAGGCAGTCTTCAAGTCTGAGATTGAAGACTGCCTCAAGGAGGGCATCGACCTGGGCGCCACCATCCAGTGCCATGGCCACGGCTATAGAACCAATGGGGGGGGAAGGTCAGGAAGTTTTGATGCGGGATTGGAATGGATTGGAGACCTTGAAAAGGAGAATGATCAGGGTTTCCAGCCACAGAGGTATGAGGACAACTCAGATGTGGTGGCCCTCATTGATGGCCGTGGTGGCATGCTGGACATGCTGGACGAGGACATTACTCAAAAACGATGGTTCATAAAGAAGGGTAGTCTTTGGTAAGTTTCTACTTCCAGCTGTTGGATTATGTACAATTGGGAATTCTCAAGCACGCCATATCTGTGTACTCAGCCATAGCCATACAGAAAAGCTGCCAGGCAAAGAACCGCAGCTATGGATGTACTCACTGTTGATGTACCTGGTATCTTTACCGAACATGGAAAAGGCTCTGTGCCAGTGGGTTTCAAGGAGTTGGCAATGCCCAAAGCCACGGATGCCACCTTTGTGAACAAGGCCTGTGAGTTTTGGTGGGTTTGGATCAACGATGCGGGTTGCACTGGAAAATCGGATGCATATAAACTCAACAAATCACCTGCGTCACAACATTTTCCAACGCCAATTTCTTCACCCAACAGATGATGTTCACTGGAAAACCGTGGGTCTTCAGACTTGTCTCCAGATGCTGCCGAGGTTTTGAAAGCCCATAGCCCCTCAGAGCGCTTGATCGTGCCCAAATTCCAGGGAACTGTGGCTGGGCCGGGACTTTCTGCTTGTTGCTTCTGCTTGGTGGCTTTGAGAGATCGCAAGAACGAGTTGACAGCAACAGCCACAACAGCAACAAGAGCAACAGAGATGCTACCAAAGTGGATTTTGATCGTTTGCTCTCTTCTGACTTCCTTACTTCATGACGACTGGGTGATTGGATTCTTTCCAACTCCGCTGTAACCGGCACACGCTTGATCCCGGTTAGTGTCCGGTAGATGGGTGGTCCCGGTGATCTTCCGAGAATTCCCTTCGCCTTTCAGGTAGGCTTTGGCATTCAACATTATGCGGCGACAGTGCGTCTTGACGCGCAGCTGGTGCTTTTGAAGTGATTGGAACAGTGACATGTAGCCACCAAGGGGTTGGAAGCTGCCATGACATTCATCACTAGAGTTCAGCCAACTTGGAGGCAGAAGACACAAGAAACCCTTGCATTGTTCCCACAAAGTCCTAAACTCCTAACTGACTTTTGGCAAAGATCATAGATATTATAGTACCCCATTAAAAGTTTGGAAAGTAATGGATCACTATTTCAGTGGATTTTATTGATATATAGATCATTTTAGATATATCGTTTATTGGGCTTGCTATAGAGAAACGATCTGATCATTCCGGATGCATCGCCTGAAACTCAGGACATACTCATGCGATGGATTCTTGGAGAAGAATGCCGATCGACTTCCCTTGGAGACCGTTGCAGGTGGAGGGCTGATCCGTTGGTTGTGGAAAAAAGTGGCGGAGTACAAACCAGTAAAAACACCTCCAAAACCAGCAGAAAAGTCATGTACTACTACAGTATTTGAGTAGGATTTTTTAGTCTTTTGCATCCTTTTGCGGTTGCTTTAACAGAAATGCAATGGATCTTTATCAGGGATGATCCGAGCGCTTTTATAAATCCGGCACATCGAAATCGGTTCCAAAGCCGATCTTGGACCATCACTTGTTGCCCAGACACAGACCCCCATGGGATAGGTTAAAACTAAGGATGAAGGTCCATCTACCAGCTATCTTGTTGACTAGGATACCAGGGCGGGCTTTGGACCCCGCATGGGATGATTTGAGACCCAGCTGTCTGCCAACAGATTTGCTGCAAGCCTCCGAACTTCCTCTGCTTCAAGAGATTGGCCAAAGCCTTGAGCAGGCCATGGCGCCAATAATTCGAAGGTCACGGGCTTTTTTGTTGGCTGATGTTGGCTGATGAGGCGCGAAGTGAGATATAATCACCACACAAGAATGATGAGAATGTTTGTGCCCATGGTTGCAGCTGATACATCCGAAGGTCGAGTATATCTTTAATTCTCCTGTCTCACAATTCTCTAGACTTCCACTCACAGTTTGCGGCTTGGATCCCTGTTTGTTTCTTCCCCTGCTGTGTCATGAGTTCGGCAGATCCCCCAACTGCCACCAGGCACAGCGCACCAGCAGTCCACAACGAGGACGGCAGAGTCGCAGCGCCACGTGTCGCTTTCGCAACTCTTTGAGGTGCCATGGCGGGGGAGAGCGTCTGCTGCTGGGCGAAAAGGTGAGAAAACGAAGCACCAAAGTCGGATCTTTCGCAGAAATCTACGGAGAGAAGATGAATGTGGCATGAAGAGTACTTGAAACATCTTGTGAAACATCTCAAAAACGTCAAAATGCTATTTTGAAGCGGCAAATAGACAGACTCTTCACCAAGGGGCGTCCCGTGAGTCGGCCTGGTGTCAGGCAGCTCATGGCGAAGATCCAAGCATCGGAGACGCACTACGTGCGTTGCATCAAACCCAATGCGCAAAATCGGCCCAAGGCGGGCTGGGGCCCTGGGGCCCTGGGGCACTGTGGAGATAGGGGTTACCGTCCGGTAATCAAACGTGGCCAGCTAGGAAATCCGCCATTTATAGTTGATTTTCCTCTTAAACCTTCATTTATGTAAGATTTTCCATTGCCAGGTTTGATTACCAGAGGGTACCCAAAGCTAGGTCTATGTCAGAACCTGCAAATCAGGACTGTGAGCATTAGACACTGCAGATGCGGTAAAAAGAGCCAATGCTGGAAGGAGTTCACATCTGTGATGGTTCACGAGCAGCTTCGCTACAGCAACTGGGCACAAACTTGCAGATTGCCTGTTGGCCTTTTGACTGGCTTGATGAGTAAGGCTGTCCTACCCTCGGAGGGTTCGTCCAATGCCACAGTGAAAGTGTTGAAATGTCTCTGGATCCCAGAAAGTGGGTAATTATCTTGACTCGTTGCTCTTTTCTGGATGGTTCTGAGAAGACTAGTGCCACGAGTCGCGCAGTGTGCAGAAAAAATAGCACCATAAACTGTTGTACCAGATGCCTTCACCTGAGACCATATCACCGACCAGGTGAGCAAAGCCCAGGCCCTGTTGATGGTTAAGCCTGGACTTACACAACAAGCGGCTGAATGGGGATGAACATGGACATAATTACTATATAACCACTAAAACCCACTATATGTCCATCCCAGCCTTCGGCATAAGGTGGGGTCTTGGAGGCTGTTCGCATTCGAAAGCAGGGCTTCAGTTGCCGCATGCTCTTCGAGGACTGAAAATATTGGCTGAGACTTTTGGAAGTGGACTCCAGGGCCGCAGTGGCAGGAGTTCCTACTGCGCTACCGATGCCTCACCCTGTTGGCTCCTGGATCTTCCGACCGAGGCTTGGGCTATGAGAAGGTAAGCCTTATACTTTGAGTCATGAGTCATGTATTACAGATGATCATTGGATTGATTTAAGGGAAAATCTACAGGAAACGATGGTTTTTACCATCAAATATAGGGCTTTCCTGTAAATTTTCCCATCATCCAATTCTATGAGATGAAGTCTCATGGCACTGGGTCTGTTTTTGTTTTTTTTCCCTGGCGATCGGGGCTCGGGGGTCCTGGCTGAAGCTGTGAATTCCCAGGCGCCACCGTCCAGAAGCTGCTGGAGTGGGCAGCAGAAAAGCTGGCAGTGCCCGGACTGCGACTTGGATCAAGGAGATCTCTGACTGGGATGGCTGCGAACTGAAAAAACAACGGTTGATTTAAGCCATGAAAAAGCCACCCAAGGGGTAATTAGGGCACCCCAAATTTGAGGTATATGACATAGGTTCAACATTTTTCTGACTGGCAATGGGACCCGCAACTCATTCGTGGTTTGGAGGGTTACAATGAAAAGAGAACTTTCAGCATGTTGGGGTTTGGAGTACTTGATAATCGGATGCTTGATTCAGCTCTCAATCTTTTCTGGCAGTCTAGACTGTCAGTCAGACGGCGATTGAGTTTATGCCGTGGGTCCAGTCACGAATTTTCCTGGTGCTGCCTTTCTAGCTGTTTTGGCATGACTCCTGAGGCCCCAATATGGGATACTTGGCGTCTGCAGGGGGGGTGAGCAGAAAAGCATGCAAGATCCCCCCTAGTCCTGGACATGGCAATAGGGAAGCCACAATTAAGAATAATCCATTTGTATGCAGAGTTCCTCACAAATCGGATGTATGATGTTCCATTGCCATGCTTGATTGCCCCTCTGGGTGCTGAAAGCTACCTTCTTGAGATGCTGTTGGCTAAAGAAACCCCTGCTGAAAAATGGTCGATTTCCGATTTGCATGCGTCTTGTTCATCAGCCGTGGCAGCGGCTTCCAAGGAACACCAAGGCCCAGCCGGTGTCAGCAGTTTCATGGTTTTCCATGGGATGGAGGGATGCCATGGGGGCCTCATTACATCCTCAAGTCTCGGTGGTTCCCTCCCATCTGGCTCAGTTTCTTCAAAGTTTCCAAACTGTATCTGGCTTGGTCTGAAAATAGGGCACCTCCACAAAGGTACTTAAAGGTACCCGCCCAAAATCCCATGTTTCATCATCTTCCGAAGGAAAAAATGGCAATCTCAAGGTCCCCAATTGCTGACCCAACTCGCATGCGGAGGTGTTCCTCCGCGAAGTGACCCATGATGCCTTGGAGATGCACCGAACGGCTGCAGCCAAGGTGTGGTTGGTTGCCATAAACCGACCATGGCTGGGGATGGTTCATACAACCCATAAAAATGGTGGTTTTGGAGATGGCTTATGTCGCTTAAAAACATGGGTTTACCGCATTAGTATGCATTAGTCGTATTTGATCAGTTTTCGGTGTTTTCTTGGTTTCTATTTATTTTCCATTCCATTTGGGGCACTTCGCGATGAAGACGTAAGTGAAGGGGAGACGCTGGATGTCAGGGTCCAGTGGACACTTCCATCCTCAGTGTCATGATGTGCACCCACAGGGGTGCAAATGCCTCCAAATTTGGATGGTTCGAACGTGGAACAGAACATCTTCTCCAACATCTTTTTGGTTTACAGTTGAGGGTCGGGTTTGTTTCCACAATGAAGACACTGTTTTTTACTCACAACTTTTAAGTCAGAGCCATCTGGGACAGTTCTGCAGGTGGCCATTTTGCAGATGCAGCGCCTCATACGCGGAGCCAGGCATACCCGGATGGCGAGTTGGCGGTGTCGAAGTGTCAAAGTGTTGATGGTTTAGTCTCGGGTAATTGAACACTTTGCTCTGATGGCCCGTTAGTTCGATAATTTGCCTACTAATCATGGTGTTTTTTCATAGCTATTATATAGAATTACCAGAATTACCAGAGGGTAATCAGCAAAGAATGGGTTATTTTTGCTACCAGGAATCACGAGCTCTGAAAATAGAGGATTCAGCCCAAGATTGGATGGTTGTCGTTCCTTTGCTACTTTTTCTTTGAGTTACCAGAAAAAGTTGGGCGCAGGCGAAACGGATTTACTGTTGGCAAGCCAGTGACCATGGCCATTGTGTTTTTTTCTGCTTGCATGATGCTGGCGTCATCACTGCTGTTTTGAGTATCAAGGAAAGACAATGAGCCCATGAAGGTAACAGAGCAACAACACCTTGCCACCAGCACTGACTTCAAAAGGAACATGTGAAACAGCATCTGCCAGCAGTTCAAAGTATTAGCTTCTAAACCAATTTCAAACATTCCAAATGAAGTGGATCATGAATAGTAACAACTTCCAAATATTCCAAATGATAGTAAAGGTGAGAAACCGCTTTCAAGATCATGACACATCCAGCACTTTGGATTCACCAGTCATTGCGTGGCCGAGCAAAAAGAACGCGCGTCTCGTGGGTCGCGCCGCTGCATGGAGCAGCCGCCGACGCTGGCATGGACGATCTGACGGTGCAGCTGGCATCATGGCTGGCCAGTCAAGCTGAAAATACAGGGCCCAAGCTGGTAACCACTTGTGTGAAAATATGGTATCCCGAAATCCATTGGATTATCATCATTATCCCTATTTTATGGCTATAATTGGGGGTATACCCTATTTCCAGACTAACCCACTTGGGTGGCTGGACTTTCAGGTGTTTTTTTTAACATCATGAGCCATGTGCCGTTTTCTCACGACGATTCATCAACAAAAACACTTGGGGCTCAGGGATTGTCGGGCTGGCCATGTGCCTGGACAGATCAAGAAGATTGTCTATGAACTCTTATTTTTGATTGGGGTGGTTGAATATGGTTGAATTCTATCGGATAGATATAGTCCATTAAACCATTAGTCTATGTCCTTTTAGAGCGCAAGATGATTGCGACATCGCACGTCCCACTTCCCTTCGTTCCCTTCCCTGGGTCCCTTCGATCGCTTCGCTCCGAAGAACTCAGGAACATTTTCGGCAACAGTATCCCGTGGATGAGGCCGCATGGTCCTACCTCATCAAAAGCAGCATTGAGGTTCAACGGGAGGCACCGGCGATGTTGCTGGTGAGGCTGTTGTATGGCTCCTAAATGGACAGTTGATCCTGGACTAGACCTATTTGGTGGGCCATGGTGGGCCCTTGGGTAGCACATGTTGAAAAACCATGAGCTGTTCGTTGCAGGTCTTGAAAGACTTTAAGCCGAAAGAAGAGGGCCAAGCCGACTATTCGGCCCTCGTGATCTCCTTCTGCAAAAGGTGGGTTCAATCGGGCCAACTTGCTGCATGGTGCAAGGTTGAATTCTGGTTTGTTCAAACCTGGGGCATTCCAAAATCCAACACTTCATGATCATTTTCCACATGAACATAGCCATTTTGCGGTGCTCATTCTGAGACACCTCCAGTTGAGAAGCTCTTGTGGAGGCGGCGGCAATCGCAACAGCAGCAGCAGCAGCAGGTGCCAGTGCCAGCGCACGACATGGCTGCTGTTGCGGAGGAGCCAAAAACGGTAGCAATCCCACTGACTAATCAGCATTCACCAATAATGTCAACCCTGGATTAATAAACCCCTACTATGACTATTGGAGGAGTACCCCCCCTAATTAATAAACCAGGGTTTATTAATCCGGGGTTGACATTACAATCAATCGGTCAACAGCTGCTTCTGATCATGGCTGATCAATCCAAATTGGGATATCTGGGTTGGCACCAACTCCGACGGACTCCGATCCTTAAATTTGTCATGGCAACACCTGCAGGAGCGACAAGCGTTAGAAGGTACCTGGGCGAAGAATGTGCCATGAGTGTTCTGCAAAACGTTGGAGATGAGTTATTGGAGATTGGTCAATACATATACTGTATGGGACCATCTATTGGGGGTTCAACGTCCATCCAATTTATCAGCTATTTTGGGCGCGAAAACAAGGATTCCAGAATTTTGCAATCTATACCCACGTGATTCCGAGGACAATGAGTCAATACCTGACAAATATGGGGATAGAAACACCGCGCATCTTGATTCAAACTGCCCTTTGTGAGGGTCATTGGGTATGAACTCACAATAGGGGGACAGACATCTATTGAATTTGTCAGTCGAGATTACGATTTTTACGTTATTTTTTGAATCCCAACAGAAGGGACTATGCCCTTAAGCCAATCCAGTCATTGGCGACCGTTTTTCTTCCTCGACCATGGAGCCCTTTGTCGGTTAAAGTTAATGTCAACCCAGCCTTTGCGCGGAAGGGGTTTCGGGGTTGTCCTTTGTTGTGATGGTTCGATGGACGAGGTTGACAATATCCCCATGTTGATCAGGGTGAAACCTGGTTCAACAGCCCAGTTCGTGCGGGTCACTATGTGCATAAATCTAATAATTCATGGCAACCTGACTCCGCCCTCACCTAAACCATGGTTAGACAATGGGCCTTGAATCTGGCTGGAGATATGTGATGAACTAATCCCCATGAGCAACCCATTTTCCACCCAGTTCTAGTCCGTGCCTCCCAGGTGACGTCCAGGCGGGCAAACTTTTTTTTTTGGGCGCTTTGTTTGACAAAGAGTTGGATTTATCTCATTTAGGTCATCGTTATTTTTTTCAAAAGATCTTCATGATCCGTGATGATGTTTGTTTTGTTCATGGGACAATCCGTTGACATCTCCCGTTGATTACGATCCGTTGATTGGGATATCAGTGGCTGATCAGTTGAGCGACTTCGCCAGGCCTTCAGGGAGCGCTACCCTTGCGATGATGCAGTCGCTTGGCCGCCAGGGGTAGCTGGAAATCGCCAAGAAATGGAGGGTTTTACTGTGGAACATCATAGAACATCATCTATAAATGGTGGATAAATCAAGGACAAATCAGATTGATACCCTCTGATAATTTGTTACATAGCTATTGAAAATTGACATAGAAATATTTGATTTACCTATTCAATTTGGTGGTTTTCCATAGCTATGTTAGTTTACCAGAGGGTAGGGGAATATAACTAGCTGGGTAAACGACAACGACCTCACTGCGACCTCATTTCAGGTTAGCGAACGATGGTTAGTAGGGGTACAGTAAGTATTTTCACATGACTTTATTTCAGGTTTAGTGAATTACTCTCATTTACCCCGAACTATAGTGACTGATGTTTAGAAAGCAACTGATAACTGGGGGGACCCACCTTTTTTTCCACCTTTTAAGGCGTGGTCCGGTCCCAGGATTGGATGATGGGTTTCCCCGAAACGGTACAGATAGTCTTTAAATCCTGCGACCAAGGCCTACAACTACATCATGGCGTCTCATCCCAGTGTGTGCCACGGCCGCATTGCGCCCGATTGCTGGCCCTTTTTGGCTCAACACGATCCATGCGATCCATGATGTTCCGAGAGGAACAAGTGGAGGGGAAAACGATGATGTTCCGTCTGGCCATTTTGATGGAAACCACAGGGTGGTGAATCTCCTATTCAGCCATGTCATCCTGAAAATTCCGCCAGCCCGTTGTTTGATATTGCAGATATGATCATGGGGTCTGAGGATTCGTGACGTGCTGGCGAATTTCAAGGCCAAAAAAGAAGGCAGGGATTGCAGGGATGGTGTGTTGATACAGGAGGGTTTGGGTTGACCTTGGGACTTTTGAAATGTCAAACTCTCAGAGCCCCTATGGCCTATGGCATAGCGGCATACCTTGGTTTGTTCGAAGCTGGCGGATTCTCGTGAGGCGAGAGTGATTACTCTCCCTTGGTCATCAGCTTTGCCAAGTGGCTTGGTTCCCTAAAAGGTGGTTTCGCATTGGTTGTAACTAAGCGAACATACAACCATGGAACCAATGATGGTTAATGGCTATGATAAGTATAATTAGATGGGTAATACGGTACTATGCCAACTTATAACAAGTTCTAAGTGGTCACCACCTTCCAGAAAAGAACAACCGCTACTTCAAAGGAGATCGGAAAAATCTACCCTCTGGTTATTTAACATATATAGCCATGGTATAGATGGCCCATTTATAGATTATAGATAGTTTACCTATTAAAAATGGTGATTTTCCATGGCTATGTTAGTCATAACCAGATGGTACAGGATGTGCCGGCATCCCACCGGCCTTGGCGCCGCGCGGCTGAGGAAGTGCCGCTCCAGCGCCTTTTCGGAAGCTCGCCTCGTGGAGGATCAAGCCGAGTGCCTTGGAGCTGGAGAAGCTGGAACTGGACATATGAGAATTAATATATGCACTATATTAGTATATACACATACAATGTATATATATATATATATTATACATATTTAATGTATATATATAATTGTATATGTATTTATAAATGCATACATATTAGATATATGTAACTTGAAAATAAGGATGGTAAGGATAATATCATGTTGTATCACCCAATCTTCACAGTTTGAGAGACTCCAACTTCGATGAAACAAATCGGCTGAAGTTGCGCACATGTTTATTTATATAGTATAGCATCGATATGTGTATACCTATCTATCTATATCTATCTATATCTATCTATATCTATCTATATCTATCTATATCTATCTATAATATATCTATCTATATATCTATCTATATATCTATCTATATATCTATCTATATATCTATCTATATATCTATCTAAATATCTATCTAAATATCTATATATCTAAATATCTATATATCTAAATATCTATATATCTAAATATCTATATATCTATCTATCTCTATCTCTATCTATCTCTATCTATCTCTATCTACCTCTATCTACCTCTATCTATCTCTATCTATCTCTATCTATCTCTATCTATCTCTATCTATCTCTATCTATCTCTATCTATCTCTATCTATCTCTATCTATCTCTATCTATCTCTATCTATCTC
>Ga0126342_10006135_pt1 | contig 21243 bp, 18 predicted proteins | sample Cyp1metagenome_FD_92528 | JGI IMG/M metagenome (GOLD analysis project Ga0126342, IMG submission 92528) | Coral microbial communities from Lord Howe Island, Old Settlement Bay, Australia - Cyphastrea 1 metagenome | ecosystem: Host-associated > Invertebrates > Cnidaria > Coral ...
AGGAGAAGCAGAAGAAGAAGCAGAAGGAGAAGCAGAAGGAGAAGCAGAAGGAGAAGCAGAAGCAGAAGGAGAAGGAGAAGGAGAAGGAGGACAACAAAATTGGAGTTGCGGAAAAAAAATCCACTATTGCCATGCCTGGTGCAGGTTTGTTATTGCTATTCTGGGGCTTGCAAAGGGGGTACCCTTTGTGGACCTGTTTTCTTGTTTTTTTTAAATACGGGTTTTACAAGGAAATCAACTGTTTGGTAATTGGATCAGATTTCTGGAATCTAAGCTTTTGCTAATCAAAAAAGAAAAAGATTTGCTTTACTTGACTCTTTTGGCAATACTAAAAGTGAATGGAGCTAATTGACTTTTAGTATTGGAGAAAAATTGGAGTTGCGGAAAAATGTTTCTACTATTGACAAAATGTCACTATTGGCTAGACAACATTATACTTCATGTGGAACATGTATAATACTTGAGGCTTATCATGGCAATCCATGTATGCACGCGCTTACTCAGTGGGTTTCAACTGAAAAGTTCGTTTGTTTCTGGGGGGGTCTTGCGTCGAGATTAAGGTTTCTTCTGGTGCCTACGGGCGGACGCAAGGCACACAATATTAAAATGTAGCCATGCGCGAAAAACTTCACTGACTGGGGCTGTGCCAAAAGACAGTGGGTGTGTTTCGTGTCCGGACAAAGAGAGATTTGAATGCAAAAGGTTTGGAAAGACGGAATAGGTTGTGAAAACTTCAAAGGATGCCAAACGGAATAAGACCTGAAAATTATATAGCAATTGCTAAACTACCAACAATTTTTTACGTCAGGATCCCTGATTTAAACAAACCAGACTTGATTCTAACGTAGTATGTGTTGCCAAATCTTAAAATATGGATATTAGACAAGCATGCGTGCATTGCATCCACGCATTTGTCACCCAGATGTGTATCAAGCCGGCAACGTTCACATCAAACATTCGCGCGCCAACAATTTGCAGATTGTGAAAGACGCATTGACATGTGTTTGGTCAGTGCATGTAAATGTATTCTTGTCCGTTCATGAACAGCGCATTCACCTGACAAATTTGTTTCAAGAAAAATATTGAACCTCGTTTTGGTATTGTCCATGGGGACGTGCTTACCAAAGCATCATAACTGTCAACCCGAAAGTGAATGGTTTCGTATCGTTTCGCATCGCGGGGCCATGGGCGATCGAGACCATGAGTGGGATGAGGCGTGGTGGGCGGATTGAATCCCGATGCCGGGTTCTTCGGCAACAAACATTGTGTCAATGCCAGCAGATGATCTGCCTCTTTCGCCTTCCGAAAACAGTGCCACAGATAGACACGCTTCGAAAATTGCCCCGTGAATGCAGGCCGCGTGCATTGTTCGACTCCGGGGACGCCCCTTGGCTTGCAAAGATGTATAGTGACGGACAACCACTTAGAACATCACTTGGAAAACGCAATTCTCAATCTGCGCAACATTTTTCGCAGCGTGGGGCGTGGGTTCAGGAAAAAACACTTATAATTTATAACATCCAACAAAAAATATCAAAAAATCACGTTTGAAATATCACTTGTGCACATGGCGATGTTCTAAGTGCAGGTTTGCTCTATTACAAAGCATGGAAGATGCAAGTTTGCTATACCGTCCAAAACGCAGGTGAATAGAGAGTGCTTCCTGCAGAACAGAATGTGTGGGACATGTGTTGGACAAATCATGTTTTCAGCCGTGTCCCGGAAATCTCCTGGGATGTATGTGAAGGTGGGTGGTTGTTTAATTTCCAATTATTTCCCTCAAACGGGCAAACCGTGAGAACATCAGACCATTTTTTCCCCCATCAAAATGTATATTTTTTGTACTGATGTTCTAATTGTTGTATTCTTGATTTTCATGTTTTAAGCCTAAAACATCCCAGCCAGGATTTTTCGTGATGTTCTTAGCGTGCATTTTTTGATTTAGAACACGTTTGATGTTTTAGGTGTTTGTCCGTAAGTATATTTCCGGTCATTTTTTTCAATCCACGTAGCGTGAAGTGAACAAAAAACAAACATCCGGGATAGTCCGAACAAAAAAACAAAAGAAAACAATTTTGATGTCAAAATTGCCGGTCGTATGCAGCCAGGATGTTTTGCCACGGCTGCGGGATTTGGTGATGCGATGCCCGCCGCGAGCTGAGATCGAAGGGACTTTGACAACACCCTGAGTCTGTTTTTTTAGTAAATTTAGTAGTCGATGAATTTACGTAATTTTTTGGATTTACTAGCCAAAATTTACTCACGATTATAGTTTAAAAGTAAAGTAAATTAATTTGATGTTCAAAGTAAGTTTATTTAGTTTGGAAAGTAAATTGATTTAGTTTGTAAAGTAATTTCCCCCCCGCAAAAAAAACAATAAATTTTGATGTTTTTTTAATTCTATTTCATGGTTACTTGTGACTTGTGGACATGTGACCATGAAATTTTCATGAATGACATGTGTTTCATGTGGTGCATGTGTTACATTATTTGCATGTACATGGATGCAGTTGGCCACTTACCTGAGGCACTGTTTGCCACAGTTTTTGTTGTAGTTATTGGGGTGCTCAAAATTTTCTTCGCCTCTTCATCATCAGCAATCCCGGTGTGGATCCTGGACCTCTTCCCAAGAAATATGAACGGAAAATCATGGAGCTGTGGACTGGGGAGAGGAGTAACTGCCACTTTTATGGCTTTTGCTACAAAGACAGTCGACCCAGGGAGTTTCAGGTTTCTTGTCTGTGATTGGCTCACTGCATGTTTGTGGTTGACACATGTGGTTGATCAAGCAGAAGAGTGAATGTGACAAAGGATGCACATCATGAGGAGAATGAGATTACATGAGGCCCATGGCACTTACATGTGTTACATGTGGCAAACAGTATCCCTCCACAAACAAACATCTTGTGAGAACACTGTCGGTGGCTGTGTTGAATGCATCATCGTGACATGTCTCTCAAACTTTGAAAGGAAATCACTGAACATGAGGTCAAATTCTGAAGATTGTTTTCCTGAATTTTTGATGAGTTGCTGATGAAGTTTTGATGCAGTTTTGAAAACTGCATCAAAATGATGCAGTTTTGATGCAGTTTCACATGAAAAGTGATGCAGTTTTGTTGAAACTGCATCAGAACTGCATCATGTTTTTCTGTTGAAAATTTTAACATTTTTTTCATCACAAAAAATGAAAATTTGAAGACCAAATGATTGATTGGAAATGAACATCATAGTCACCAGTAAGTTGATTTCATGTCATCATTTCTCCCAAGTATCATCAGCACAAGTCTCATGTAATGCCACAAGTAAAAGCTCTAGTGCACTTAACAGCAAACAAGTCTCCAGTAAAAGTAAAAAGTGTTTGCCAGTAAAGTAATTGCTTTACATCCTCAAGTGATGCTTGAACCAATTCACCTTTTTCCACAGAATTCTATTGATTCCAAAGGTGAAACAGTTGCACCCACATGGTCTCACAAGTAACAAGTATTACTTGAAGTATGCCTGTAGTCACATATGACAAATGTTTTAATTATTTGGTTTCAGTAGTTGTGAAAATCATTGAAATGCTTTTACCGATATGACCAAATCTCCAGTCACAGTGTGAGAACACTTCCATTGAAAGTCTTGAAAGAACTACTGCACACAAAGGATTCATTTTTTTCTGTCATAAAATTGTTGTAGTTAAGTATTAAACAACAAAAAATGTCAAAAATGCAAAACATGACATGATGCAGTTTTGACGCAGTTTTGATGCAGTTTTGATGCTGTTTCATTATTTCACTCCAATTTAGTTTAGTTGTAAAAACGTGTCAAAACTAAACTAAATTTATCAACTAAAGTAAATTCGCAGAAAAACTAAATTTACTAAAAAAACAGACTCAGGGCACAATGGGGCAACTGATGTCGTAGGACAAAATGAGTTTATTTCACCATGGGACCAATGACTCATCATCATGTGACTCATCATGTTTAAGATATTTTACGATGATGAGTCACATGATGTCGCTTTGGAATGTCATGGATGCTCAGAACCCAGCACGCTTCTTGCGTGGCATCCATGCTAGGTTAGCATGCGCTAAACAAACCGCTCCGTGAATGTTTGCCGACGCATTTGTCATTTGGTCCGGTTATGTGTCACCAGTGTTATTATTTGGTTTCTTGATTTCACGGGTCACGGCCATGCAACACGCCCAATGGCCCAGGTGTGCTGTTCTCGAAGGGATTCGTTGGAGTGTTGTTTGCAAGGCATGCATCTTGTCGTGTGTACTTCGTGATGTAACTCCGAAAGGGTGTGTCTGACACTTGGCAACTCCAGAATTTGATCATTCATCATCGACGTGCTTGACAAATCTTGACGAACGAAAATTGTCCACCCTCATGGACAAGTTACATGGACAAATTGCACGGAAGGGTTGTGTAAACATGTTTAATTAGCTACAAAACGTTTCAATAGAAAATGCAAGGCGTAGCCAGTGGATTTGGGGACATTTTCTATAAGGCAAAATCATATAATTAAATATTTTGCTTTAGGGGTGTGAGTATACCAGATCGTACCTCGTGATTTTCATTGATCCCTGCGCAAAACGAAAGTAGCACATGATGAATGCCAGTTTTTCGACCGTTGATCATGTCGCCTGCGCAGGTCTACACTGACCGGTACCAAGGAGGGCACGGGCCTCAGATCATGTGATCAATAGTTCAGCTAGTTGCACGCAGGCGGAAGCAGAATCAGGTAGTTGCGGACTTTCGTTTGGTTCGCGCCGCAGTTGTGCAACCCGAGTTTTTGGCTTTGTCACGCTCCGATTTGTTGTCATTATAGCGGTACCGCTACGTAGCGGCTCAGGTGAGAAAAGTAATGCCAAATTGCCAGGGAATGTCGAAGTATAAGAACCCTAGAACGTGTTTGTGCACCATTAAGATTTGCATGCCGCGAGAAAACACACTCCCACTAAAGGTTCGGCCCATGTGTTCAGGCCAATCGGTGCCAGCACTTTGGATGTTTAGATCCCAGCTGATTTTGTTTGGCGGTGAGGATGGTGGTGATTCATGTTTTTCAATGTTCTGAATACCGTACTAAGGGCCGCTGGGCAAGACCATAGTACATTATCTGGTTTGGCGGTTTCATGCTTTCGTTCCAAAGTGCTTGAGATGCTGACGACGAAAATTGGTAGTTGATTCTAGGTATTGGCTGGTTGAAAGCGCCAACCGGCACCATAACTGAGGCAGCCAAGAGCAGCTTGGCAGACCTCCTGGTGTTTGATGACAGCGTGCAAGGACTGCTGCGCAGAGAGCAGTTCAAGTGCAGATCCAAGCTGCCAGTCTTGCCCAGCCTGCTGTGGTTGCGGCATGGCGTGTGCACAATGGGGGTTGGTGACACCGGGTTCCTTCATTGACTTCGGCATTTCGGTCTTTGGTTCTCGTAAAGTCCATGCGAACAGAAATCCACATGTACTATTTTTTGGGAGAGTTTTTTTTTTGCGACAGTAACAGGGTTTTTTTCTAACAGTAGCAACCTTACGAGAAAGTCTGTGTTTTTTTTGCGACAGTCTCCACGGAGAAGAGTTTTTTTTTGCAACGGTTCAGCGAGGTTTTTTTGCGACGGTGTCCTGCGATGAGGGTTTTTTGCGACGGTTCAACGGTTTTTTTTGCGACAGTTCAACGTTTTTTTTTGCGACATTTCAGGAGGGTGAAGATGAGGAGTGGGTGGTATAGTGTGCACCGTAGTGGTAGTGGTGCAACATATGATCGGTAGTAGCCGGGTAAGGGTAGATAGTGGGTGGCGGAGGAGGAGGAGGTGGAGGAGGAGGACGAGGAGGAGTCATCGAGGCGGTTGGCGCGAGGACGAGGAACGAGTGAGAGCGACGAGGGCCGACGATGACGACGACGACGACGACTCCGCCGACGACGACGCCGACGACGACGACTCCGACGACGACGACGCCGACAACAACGACGCCGACGAGCTGCGCTTGTGTGCTTTGATGGTGCTTTTGTTGCCTCCTTTTGTGATATTGTGGGAGAGGTGGCGTTGCGCAGCTGCGCGTGGCGGTGCCTATAAACAAGTGGGAGGGGGGTGCAGGGGGGAGGGCGCAGCGTCTCCTTTCGCAGGGCGTTCCATATTTCCACGAACGAATGTTGATGTTGGTTGACGGCATTTGATGTTTATATAAAGCGTTGTAGAATCTAGCCGCGACAGTTCAGGAGGGTGACGAAGAGGAGTGGGTGGTAGTGTGCACCGTAGTGGTAGTGGTAGCAATGGCGCAACCTTGTCGGTAGTGGCTGTGGTATGGACCGTGGCCGTAGTGGGCGTAATGGTAACGGTAGCAAAGGTGCGTAGTGGTAGTGGTCGCAGAGGTGCAACATGATCGGTAGTAGCCGGGTAAGGGTAGATAGTGGGTGGCAGACAGTGAGTAGCATCACTGGCGCAGAATAGGGGGAGGGACGATGCCGCCAAGCTGAGGTTGTGTTCTTTGATGGTGCTCGCCTTGCCGTGGCAGAGAAGCTCAGTACCACCTCGAGTGGGAAGACAAGAGGCGCTCATAGACCTTGACTTGTTTGTGTGCTGTTGTGGAAGAGATGGTGTTGCGGATGTTGTGCACGAGGTGTGGAGTGTGGTGTTGCGCAGCAGCGCGTGGTGCTGCGTCTAAAACTAGTTGCGGCGGATCGAGATTGCAAAAAACGCCGCGCCTCCTTTCGCAGAGCCAGGTACTAGTTCTACCAGCTGGTAGTAGTAGTAGTAGTCGTCGTCGTCGTCGTCGTCGTAGTAGTAGTAGTAGTAGTATAGTAATAATAGTAGTAGCATTATTATTCTTAGTAGTACTAGCCGTCGGTGTCGCAATGCCTGTCTCTCCGCTGCCCGTCGCGAAAAACACCACTTCCCATCGCAAAAAACCCTCACTATTGGTTCACCGTCGCAAAAAACATCCCTAGCCGTCGTAAAAAACCCCTCTGAACCGTCGCAATAAGCCCTCTGGAATTCCCCGTCGCAACAAAAACCCTCTAGCATTGCACCGTCGCAAAAAAACCCTGTTACGGTCGCAAAAAACCCGAAGCCCTCCTCGTGCAGCACCATCTCACTTTTTTTTTGGCCTTGTTGGCACGATGTTTTTGACAAACGCAGATCCAATCATCATCAAAGTCATCCTCATCGGGCCGTGTCTGCCATTGACATTGTTAATATGTTGCGCGTTACTTGCAGCTGTTTTTTTTGGGCTTGAGCTGAGAGTTAAAAGAACAAATGAGATGGAATTGTGACATGAATCATGATCAAACCAGGGCCACCAGGGTACATGTCGGGTCTGGCATTGGAAGGGATATGTCAAGGAACACAAGTGAAAGTGAAAGCAAATATGCACATAACCTGGAGCCTAGAGCAATTCCTCGACTTGGATGTGCAACACTCAATTGACTAGGTGGTGTAATGACCCAGGTCACGAATTGGGATACTGGGGATACCTCAGACTCAGATATACACAGGTAGATTTAGTTATAATTGGGTTATTTCACAGGGGGATGACTTCCTCACCCAACCTGATCCACCATTGTTCCCAGAGAAAATGGCAACTTATGACAATTTCCACAACAAGTGGCAACAACTATAGCAGCTCAACGGGCAACAAGGTGCATTCAATCAAATTAGAATTTTGCCTTGCAAACTATGCAGTTGATGGGTTTGATGATCGAAATGCCCTGCAGCAGGCCAAAAAAGTTTCCGAGTCATCTTCACAGAATTCCATGTCATCGCGCTCCTGACATTTGGCTTCAACAAACTCAGAACACGCGCGCCTTGGACCGCGCTGGCTGATGCGTTCTGATGCTGCAATGCGAATGCGCAGGTGCGATCTTTGAACACGCACCAGAGCATTTGAGTTTGGTATGACAACAGTGTACCGTCAAATTTGATGGTGAATCAGCATTTTCCCTGGTAAAATAGCAGATTGTTCCTTTTAATTATTCAATTTCAGACGCACCCATCACGCAACATATTAAAATCAATATCATATCCCCATAGTAATTAGATGTGTGATATCCCGAATCCCATTATATGCCCAGGATGGCTGGTTATATGCCCCCGTTCTAGGTTGGTTGAATGAAAATTACATAACCATATAATGGTGTTTTCCCCATGGCACATTGCAATTTATTGGGTCATTGGATTGGCTTCAGGGAAAACATTGGCCACCATCCCCCCTCTATTTTGAGAAACCGTGGTTCCGGCTGAGTTTTTTTCCCGCAACGAACTGATTGGTCAAATCCAGCGTGGCTGGCCGGGGCCAGGTGGTGGAGAAGTTTCACTTGCCTTCTGCTGGCGGCCACCGCAGCCATTGTTCAACAGGCAACGCAGCGGAGCCAGGGGTTGTCGCCGTTGGGAACCTGGTTTCGCCCGGCAAGTCTGGGAAGGGTTCATCAAACGGAATGCACCTGGAACATCATGGGCACATGTTTGTAAATGATATACTTTCGACGCACTGTCAAGGAAATGGTTGGTTCATTGGTTCTGTAGTGTTTTAACATATTGTTTTCAATCACGGTCCATTTCCATCCTTGCGCGGCTGGAAGAAGAGGAGTCAGCTGCCATTGGGGCGCTTTCAAGGTTTCACCATCGTGTTTCTATACCAGCAGGTGCCCAATCCTTAGCTAACTCCAAACACTGTTGGCTTTATGGCACCTGGTAGGTATATCTAGCCATTCAGGGAGGGAGTAAACCAAGTCATGGAGGGAGAGGCCGTGGCCCATCTTGTATCTCTGTCCGCCGCCTAGGCCTCGCCAGAGAATTTTCTGACCTCATGCGGCGTTGCTCCGAGGTGGGGGCCGCGGACCAAAGACATCAGCCCGACAAACATCCCAATGATCTGATCTCAGGTTGATGAGCTATTGCATTTTTTGTGGATCATCTAAGTTCATGGTGGTTGATGACATGATATGACATGTGATGATGTTGCATACACTTTCCGCAACATCCTCCTCCAAGTGCCCGATAGAACAGGGATCTAGTTCAATTGGCTGGCAAAAACAGCGTGGATCTTACATCGTGTTCATCAAGATGAGATCTATGATAACCCATGCAAAATTCAGAGGGTTCAACTCCCCTTAGATGTGGGATGGTATTAAGAATCGACCAAGAACTATGTTTCCCTGCCTTTTTGTGTTCTGCGACTGCGCCATGATCAGAGTTGTACCAGTATTGGGGGCGTGTCGTGCCACAATTGAGAGGGAGCTCAGAATAGCCCATTCATAAGGATTCCCTTTTTCAATGATTTGATAGCCTTCTAACAATACAGTATTGATAACCCACTGATACGGATTCCCCAGGTTGTGTTGGGATGACCAAAATCCATAATATCACACCCTCTGCCAATGTATATAGAAACGTTTACTATAGAAAAAAGATGCGCCAGCAGAGACCCCAGATAGCCGCAGCCAAGAAAACCGTGGGCTGCACTCCAAAGATGCAGCGCCCTGAAGCGGCACCCTGCAGCGCCACCCTGAAGCGGCACCAGCAACCAAGTTCCAAAGCGCAAACAGCACTCTGACAGCAGCACCCAGCCGCACTATCTCTTATATTTGAACTAAGAACCCCGATGGCTTCGCTATTTGGGGAAAACGTTTTAAATAGCTACTGTAGTGTATACATGGAAATTTTCCATGGCAACCGCTTACATTCCCACAGGGCATGCCATGCAACCTGGCCATAGCAGACACCACCAGGTGCATTGCGAGACGTGCTGCGCGTGCGAGTGCTCCGCCCATGCCAACTGTGGAGGAACTCGATGACATGTACCCAGCCGCTGGGGCCATGGCGGGTTTGGCGTATGTTCAAACATGTTGCCATTGTTTCCACAGGGCTGTTTTGAAACAATCGCAAGTTTGTTAAATACAGTGACTGGCATTCACTCTAAGCGAATTCCATTTCAATGGCTTTTGGTTCGGTTTCATCAGGTGCTTGGTGGTTTCCCGAATGACTTGCAGATTGTGGGGATGGGTTGAAGCCACCATTCTATATTATATATTTGATTATATAGTTATATATATGTGGTGATCGATCTAAAAGTCCTTGTAAGGAGTTTTAATTGCGAAAGCCGTGCATGTTATGTTGGAAACCCCCTTAAGTTTTTTTTCGAGTTCGCGAAAGTAACATGTTTTTTCGCGAAAGTTTCGCGAAAGTTGGATATATATTATAATCATTATGTAAACGGCTGCCACCCACTGTCGCCCGGGGTCCGGCAGGAGAAGGGCACTAGAGAATTTCGGTTTGGTGCTTGTGGACAATCACACCCTTCATAGGTAGCAGCTGAGCCCAAAGGCGAGGCTTCGCGACAGCCAAACGCCATGGTCCTGAAGCACATCCTTGCATGCCGCTGTCACTGCCTAATGATGCTTTTTGAAGTCCCAAGAAGCAAGCTCCAAATGCAGCAGCCAAGTTTCCAAAAGTGAGGCTTTGCGAGAGCCAAACACCAAGGCCCCTGGTGTTCGCTTTTCCTTCGATGCACCCCCTGCTCATGGCCGGGGTCTGTGAATAGGGATGTTTTCGCGAAAGTTCCGCGAAAGTTATGCGAAAGAGCGGGCGAAAGTCAAAGTGCATGTTGAAGGGGGTGGGCCAGTAAACCTTGCCAAAAAAACTTAGTCAGCAACAATCTGCACTGAGAAGGGATCCCGTGATGCTAGCTGCATGTTTAAAGGGCTCTCAAGAAGTGATCCGTGATTCTCTGGCGTAATTTGGCAGGTGGTGAAAGAATCTTCATAAGAGGTGTTGTTGGCCAACATGGGCCCCGCGACAGATAAACATGGAGTTCGCGAAAGTTTCGCGAAAGTAAAATTTTTATTCGCGAAGAATGGCCGTTCCCGGATAAAGGAATTTTGATCAAAACCCATATTGTATTGTATATATATATATATGTTTAATCAGTCAGTGTATGATAGTGTATGTTTATTCACCCAACAACATCCCTGACAATTTTTGCAAGAATATATCCAACATATTGTGGTAGCGGGCCCAAGGACCAAAGGCCATAAACAAGGCAACCGGTTGAGTCGCCGCCCTTGTAAGGGTGACAAACTTGAAATCGAGATTTTCGAGGCTAAGGGACACAATGCTGCCATGTGTGGGACTTGTCGAAAAATCTTTGCAACATGGACATTCATGTCGATTGGCAAGCGTGTGACTCAAGTTCAAAAAATTACAGTTCGCCTGCGGTGTGAAAGTATGTACAAAATCATTAATTAGGAATTTAACGGAATTTTTGATTTTCAAGTTTCCCATGCAAACATACCCCAGATCATCCATCAAGCATCAGGGCCCTGTGTTTTACTCGTCAAGAACGTTATCACACCCCCCCACCCCACCCTCCCGTGTTGACCATAAGAGAGCATGTGCAACATGTTAACTACGTAACGCATCTTGCAGGAGCCTTAAGACATCCAAACCCTAAATTCAATTCTTGAACCATCATTTTCGCAACCTCCATCTTTGAAATTTGCAACCGTTCCAGGGGATCGTGAATGGCACATCTCAAAATAAGCAACCCTTCCAAGGGCGGCGAATCAGCCGCATGCCATAAACAACTCTCCATTTAGGCCAGACAGTGAGCACAATTATATATAAGTATACCAAAACCATGCAATGACTATACCCAAAAAAACACAAAAAAGGTGCACGCTTTTGGTTTGACCAGTTTGACCACATTGACCTGATTGGTGGTTTTGAGGCGTTTCTATTGAGATCGTTTTCCCATGCATAAAAATGCGAAGATGATTGTTTAACAGCACAGCTGCCACAGAGTTTATAATTTTGGGACGGTGATTTTGAAATAAAGTACCCCTCGAATCAAATCACTATTCGTTCCGGGGCCCGCAACATAACATTTGTTAGTATTTGTTACGGGGCCCAAAAAATGATTTGATTTGATGTGTCCGTTATTCTAAAAAATCCTCATCCCGTTTCGACCTGCAATCGGGTACAACAAAGGATTATCCTGTTAATATGTTTACAATGCCACAGGTATTGGCAATAATGATTTGCGATTGTCCTTTAAGATCCTTTAATCATTTAGTAATTTCAAGGTACTTGCAGCATTTGCGGTGATCCACCTTTCTTTGGTTTGGAATAATCCTATCACAGTTATGTTTGATGGGTTTTGATTCAGTGTGCTTCTGCCCCTGAACGGTCCCAAGCAGCAAGGAACTTGGTCGGAGAGAAGTTGCTGTCTTGGCCAAGGGTGAAAATTGGGCCGTGGTTTACAATCCTTCTGGTGCTGTGGCGCATTGGCACAAAGAACTATACAGGGAAGAGAAGAAAGGCCAAACTTGAGAGCGCAATGGGGTGAAAGGTAATGAGCCGTTATGTGCTTCACTGTGACGAAGCAAGTGGGCTGGATGGTTTGAGTTTTGTACGTATGATTGTGGTTTCCCTTGGGGAAAAAGCAGCGCTGTGCCAGATGCCAAGGAAAAACAAGGTTGAAACTCTCAGCGGTAACTCGGTTCGGAAGTTTCTTCTCTTGAAAGCGTACTCATGGCAGTTGCAGTGGATCACATTTCCCAATGATACAGCCTTATTCAGCAGAAATCTTCCAAACAAATGCCCAAACATTTGGTTATTCACTAGACATCTCATGAATTCTTCAGTTTTCTCACCATTTTATGTTGGTTAATTCACCATTTCTGCTGGTTAAATCCGAAAACTCCAGCCCTTTTTTTGGGCTGAGAATTTCACCGCAGGCGGTACCCTGCTGGGCCGTGCCAAACGCACGCTGCGACGCCCGGTGCATTTGGTGGGTCGCTTGGATCGCTCGGTCAGCGGTCTTAGCCTGCTGGCCTTTGACCCTGAAACTGCTGAGGCCAGGGGCTGGTGTTGTGGATGGTGCTTGGGATAACCCCAAACTGCTGGATTAATCAATATTGGTTGAGTTTTCTTGCATTCATACTCGGAGCATGTCAAAACAGTAATGTTGGTGAATGGTGAAGTATAGGTGGTTACACTTCAAATTTTTGCACCATGATTGGGATTGCTGCGGAACATATTATTAATGCACAACAGTGGGGCTGCACATATCCACAACAGTGGAAGTATAGGGGGCTATATCTTCCCCAGATGCTGAAGAGTATCATAACTCATGAGTTTTGAATCCCATCGTTATAAGGGGTTGTTCATAGGCATATGGAAATTGTTCAAAAAAGGTTCAAAGATCGCAAGCATGGGTAAATGTCGGTCAGCAATGGGTTACCATGGGGTACCAAATAATGGAGGGCTGACACTAAACATTAACATGGGAATTGGTCAATACATTGGAGTGAATATAATATTATGCACTCCGGATGGTGTATCCCGAAAAAAACCCAACAGATGAATGGCTTATGATGGGAGCCCACACTGAACATGACATGGTCGTTTTGTAATCTTGTGAGCCCATTGGTGCTTCAGTTTTGAGCCATAGCTACCTTAGCCCCCGATACGCTCCACCCCTAGAGGCCCTTGAGACTGTAAACTTATAGGAAAATCATGTTATGCAAAAGTTCACCCAAATTCAGAGTACCATTCGTTTTGAAATTCTTAGAAAACATTGATTGATGAATCAGAGGGTCCAATTCCCCAAAAGCGGTAATTTGTTGAAGTAGAATGGCCCCCTCCAAATTGAAGTGCTCAGGAGGTTATTGTTTATCCGAGGTTGACATTAGCGAAGTTCAACAGGATGTTGGTAGCCAATGGCACCCAATCCACTTGCAAGGCTGGCAAGTTGGATATGCGTGAAGACACGCCGTGCCACCCAGAAGCTGGAATTGGGCACTGGATCTCTATAATGATCCATTGTCCACACACACACATATATATACTATATACACATTAATTTTGCTTATATATATATACTTGAATATAGCTATATTTTTCAAACTGTATCTATACTATCTATATATCCATGTTTTGTAATTTGAATTGATTTATGGTTGACAACACCAGTAACATCACGTCTGCCAGCATTCCCCCGAGTTTTCCAGGCCCTGCAGTCGGTGAACGCTTCAAAGGTGTACTATGCGCTTTTCGGCTTCCGAGCGGTGAGTGAAGACGGAGGAGACCTTTAAGGTCCAGGGGTGGTGAAAGATAAGCAATATCGCACACACACACACACACGCGCATGCACAAATACACACACACATATATATATATTATACATAGTACAATACATATTTGTATATCATGTATGGCTAGACTCCTGGAGATGGCGATGGAGAGATATTATATATTTATAAAATTCAATGATGCTATGTATATATATTATTATATGATATGGTCATTTGCTTTTTTTTTCACTTTATGTTTTTTTTTGGCAGCCTGTGATGGCATACTCGACATATGAAAGGGTTTCATGACGGCAAATGACTGCTTATTCTTATTTCCATTTTTTGGAATCGAGCCAAGACTAAGTGTTATGATGTGATATGATGTGAACTCATGCATGGATCGTCGTGTCTTGACATGTGAAACTGCGATGTAATTTCACAGTTTGCTACGGAAAACCACCCATGTGTTTGTTTTTAGGTAAATCATCGAACGAACAGGGCATAACTGGGCCATGGTGTCCAGCGAGGTCCCAGGTCGCGATGGATTTTTTCCCACCATCCCTGCGATGGGCCAAGGCTTTGCCGCAACAGTGGGGAAACTTTTCTTGATCGAGGCGGGCCTGTGCAGTGGGACATATTGATACATGTGGAGAGTGGGAAGAGTTTATGAAGATCTATAGAAAACTTTGGCCCTTCAAAGCCGCCAAGCCTAAAGCTCTTGATTGGTGGAACCTATCAATGACAGATCTCATGCAAGCCGTATCCGGGACTAATAACATTTTTTGATTCACGGATTAATGTATTTATATATATGTATATATTTTTTCTATGACATGCAAGTGTCTCACCCATGTTCAGGTATTGAACTATGATCGACGCCTTACGCCTTCACACCCGGACCCAGTTGAACCAGGTAAAAAAGCATTCAGAAATCTGAAAAGCCTGTTCCAGGCCGCAATCGTCCACAAAGAGGATCACTTCCAGCTGCAATGGGCAATGAAGGTGTTGCATAACAAAAGCGATGAAGAATTGGCAGCCCTTGCCTTTCGAGTATCTGGATGTCAGTTTGGAATAATCCATGTAATTACTGCGTTGCAAATCTTCCACAGAGAAAGTGTTAAAGATAGGAACATCCAAATACCCTGCAGTCTTTGGCCGTGCTACCAGAGTGAAAGAAGAAAAAGAGAATTGGCTCCCATGCAGTTTGAGAAAATCGAAGCAATCCGCATTTATCAAAGCCCATTGACATCAATGGCGATAGAACAAGGTCTGCATGTAGAAATGCGACTCAAGTATGGAAATGTTTGCGGACCTGAAGTGAGCAGCAATGAACTTACACAAGCAAGCATCTGCAAGCAATCTTGTATCTGTTGTGCAAACTAGAACAGCTGACAATCTCTCAATTAGAGGATGATAAAAAAAGTAACAAGTTTACGTAAAGGAGACAGAACCAGGTAATTTTGTGCAGAGTGAACTGACAAGGTCCTTACAACAGGATCTCAGTATGCACCCTAGAATAACGCAACGAAGTGAGAACAAAAATTCAAAAAGGGCCAACAATAAAAAAACCGGTGTTTGTTGGATCAATGAAAATCTCAATTTTAGTACAAGTTTAGGTTGCAAATCACATAACACAGTACCATTGGAAAGCAACGTGATTAAATCTCAATTCAGATAGTACTTCAAAGAACTGTGGGAGCTTGCGCTTTTAAACAGATAGTATTTCGCAAATGTTATCCACAGATAGTACTCAAATTGCGCTTTCAAACTACTTCCACAAGTACTTCAGACAATAGATAGTACTTCAAAGAACCTTCAGCAGTCTGCTCATCCAGCACCTACATTTATATTTGTTCTGTTTCGTTCCATTGCGGCTGTGAAATTCCGAATGGTACCGTTGAAGTTGGGGAATAAAGCATGTTCCATCTTTAAGACCTTAAGAACCGGCTGGCTTCAATTGACGTTCATTTTCTTTCATTTTCTGATATTTTGTTGATAGTTTGTAGCTCAGCTCCCAACCTGTTCTCATCCGTGTTTCCACGGCCAGCCGCTTGGCAGGCCGTTTTGCCGTCACCCGGCCGCTGCTTGACAAAAAACCCTTTGGGAAGAAACACGGCAACATCATGATCCTTGGACGAGTTGGGTTTTAATTGGGCTAAACTATAGCGTATACCACTATAGCGATTAGGGTTTGAACGGCATCGCCAAACCACCAAGTCTAGAAATGGACCCAACTCTGAATCTCCGGAAAGTGGAGTGATTCAAATGCATCCCAGAATCACGACTTTGACGGAGGGGTTCACCTTGGAAGACTTTCCAAGATGAATAAAGCAATCATATTTGCTGGGGGAACATCATGCAAGTTGTCCGGGCCCTGCCGCACCCCCATCATTATACCACCATTCCCCTTCTTTTTGTTTCATCTAAAAACATTTCAACACACGCATGCCCAATCCCAGAAGCATAGCTTATCTTCCAAGCAAGGCCATGTTTCTCCCCAACCCATTCTTCCATACGGTCCCTTGCTCCAAAACCGGCCTCCGTGGACTCAGGAAAGAGAGCTATACCGATGTTGAGGTGCTTGTCGGGGGCCTCTCGGAGCAGATGAGAGGTACAGCAAAAGGAAGGGAAACACTAGGAACAATGGAATCTGGATGGATCTCTTTAAATCTAGTTATCTAGCTTTTTTGTTGGTAAATCCCAGAAATAAATCCGGGAATGGGGATTTTGCCCAGTAAGAATTAGAATTTATGATAGGGGGTTTCCCTCGGGGGACATTTGAGAGTTTGCTGTAATTCATGCGTTTTACGGCCGCTGCTTCCTATGGCCGCAGCTGATGATGATACAGGCCAGTTAGGAAGAAACAGTTAGCAGGTGATATCATATGATACCCTCTGGTAATTAAACAGTTTCTTTTGAGAAACGGCCAATTTATAGTGGATTATCTAATTGTCAATCATGGTGATTCTCCAGAGCTAAGTTAGTGTACCAGAGTGTGTACCCAATAATATATCCTCATCGGCGAATTTTCATTGGTGGGTTTGCGTAGGTTTACCTCAAGAAAAAATATGCATGTTACCCCTAACCAAAAACTGGTGAAGGGTGCAGTACTTTGGAAGGATTTTTTTTGCACTTCTGATGGGATAGTTATTGGGAATTTAACCACAGCTATTGGGGATATAATGGGTATATGCAGGCTATATTATTGGATATGTAACTTTGCCGGACATGATTTTATCTGGTGCAAAATGCTTCAGATTATAGTCATGCAAATTCCTTCGTGGGTCGCTCGCGCTCATGGACCAAGCAAGCATTGGATAATGTCAACTAGGTGGTGATATGACGGGAGGACAACCAACGGAAATGATGCGGTGAAAGAACGCAAGTGGTGTGAACATCTAGTTCGTTGTTTCGGCCGAACATGTTTCAATAACCTAACATCAATATTGAGAGACAAGGTTGGAAGAAGTAATTAATCAGTTAGTAACCATGGATAGCAGGTCCCTTAAGTGGGAGCATCCCATTTGCCATTGGGGAAGCGGCAAAGCCCTATGATTGTGCCATGCTTAAATATTATAGATAGGCAATCACAGACCAATGAAGCGGGATGATCCTGCCTCCCTGGAGAGAGCCTCTTCATTTCGTGTTGGCATTTTGAGGGTTCTCTTGGGGATGGGGTTATGAACCACCCCCAAAATGGGTTTTGATATGTTTTGATCGGATTGTCGCCCTTAAAAGTTCAAATCATCTCACTTTCAAAAGCTTTATTTATTCTAGCTTGATTGATTGGTTCAACATGTTGGAAATGTTATTAGTTGGTTGGGAAACCATCACCCCGCAGCCCCACAGCCCCATCACCAGCTGAGGAAAGGATCCCAACTGCTGCCTGGTCCGTGCCGAGCCCAAGACCGGCCGGTACCATCAGATTCGACGACACTTGCGAGACTTGCTTCGGATCTTAAATAAAGCGGCCTTTTTCGGTTTGTTTGAAAAATGGCGTGTACCTCTAAAGTGACAGTTTTAACATTTCAAGGGGAAAATGATGATAAACGGTCAAGAGCTTGGAGCACCCAAGATGTTTCTGGAGTTGTTGGGATCCGTTCAAGTTCTAAATGGACCTTGGGAGCAGAACTCAAGGTCATGTATTTTCCATACTTTTCCGCACCGTTTGAATGCATTTCAATATCTTAGCTTGAGTTGTTGCTATGATACTAACCCCACTTGAGAGATGTTTGGATCCATTTGGAACATGGGTCCAAACTATTGAGCCCCTGACATGCCATGGATCATTACTTGATGATATTAGGATCCCTTTGCTTTCAGGAATGGACCCATTTTGGAAGAAACCAGTTTCAGCTTGACCAAAGCCGTAGCTTGTGTGATCGCGCAATCCCTGAAAAATCGATGTGCTTCTCTTCGGTTAAACATATTAAAGCCATTTCCATCCATTTCAATCCCAATTTATTGCCATGTATCTCCCCGTTTATCAAATTATCATGTGCACAGTTCGTCCGGGACCTGAGCGGATCATGAATGATCTGGCCATGAGGAAACATCACCTTGCCAATTCTCGGAGATACGTGACTCGCCACCTGCTGTTGTGCTGGACTTGCTGAAACCTGGAACACCATGGGACACCTGGGACTGAACATGCAACCCTTGTATCTAAAAAGCACAGGGTGTTTGAGCAAAGGTGGTTTGTTGGAGATTGTTTAACAATGTTTAACACCATTCATTTTGCTTTCAGTTTGCTTTCAAGGAGTATGCCGTCAGGGTGCTGCAGGTATTGCAAGAAGCGAACGCGGGAGTACTTTGAGTCCTTTGGTATCCAGCTCCCACGGCGGGTCATGCTCCATTTGCACCTTGGTCAGCCTTCAGCCTGAATGACGAAGCTGTTTTTGTTTCAATTGGGGTTTGTGGTAATTTTCTCCACAAAGTTGCGCGCATCATGGAAAGAAGTGCCATTTGAAGTGGCTGAAACTGAAAACTCATGCTATTTTCTTGCAGAAGATTGATCTAAAGATGTGCATGTGCTATCATTTGCTTAAGGTATAGTATTCGAGTGCCTGCAACCGAGAAGACACCGGAAATCTATGTGACTTGCCCGTTGCCGCCCAACTTCCAGCACTTCATCCGCCACTCGGCAATATCTAGGGCAGAGGCAAATCTATGTCTTCCTGATGACGTTGTTTGAATAATTTTGAATATTCCCGGCTGTTGGACATTTCCTCTTCCTCCAACGCGCACTTGAGAGGGCCATCATTTTCTTGCATTATCCTTTTCTCGACCGGTCTGAACCCACTTTACTTGGCAGAAAGTACCAGAGAACCGATTTTATATGTCTGGAGATGCTCCCGAACACTCTGATTTGAACATCCTTTGTATGACTCCCCGGAGCAAGAGGTGCCATTCGGAAAATCGAAGTAAGTGGCTCCCAAAGGCTCAACCCCCTTGTGGTTTTCGCGCTCAGGTGACTCGTTGGAACCTCAGAATCAGGGAAGCACATCATTTTGAACATGTCCATCCATTTACAAGAACAACATGAATCTACATGTTACTATGCATGATGACCATTTTGTCTCCACATATCTGCTTGACCAGTTTTGAGCATAAATCAGTATTGCAAATGTGGAGACGATGTCGCTTGCTTGATCCATGTGGATGTTTAGGCTCTTTTTCTCAGTGCTACGCCATGGCTTGCCCTTGAGTATGCCAGAAATTTGAGAACCATTGCAATATAATGCAATCATCAAAAGTGTTGATCCATGATGATCCCCTTTCAGTCGCCATGTGAGATGAATCTTGAATCATGGCAGTCCGCGACGGAGGTTTCCAAGTTGGGCTTCGCAGGTGCTGGCCGCATGTTGTAGACATCTTCATCCAGTTTGCATGTATGCTGCGTGCTTCAATAAAACCGTTCTTTTCAAGGGTTCCTTTGTTGATGTTCATCTAATATGGTATACAATGGTAAACCCAATTAATTATAAACCATTCCCAATGGAGCTTTGTTAATGTTGGTAAAGCAACAATAAACCAACCACATTTTGATGGGTTATAGCACCCATCTATGGTAAAATGGGGCATGGTTTACTATAGCTATACTATAGCTTCACTAGCGTGATTGGGTTTACCTCACTGTCCAAGACTCTTTTGCGTTTTCTTCCCACCTGGCGTAGCAGCAAATTTACCGCACTCGCGGCTCAAGTCGGGCGTAAAAAATACGCCCACGGGCAGCCGAAAAATCACGCGACGCGACGCGATGACGAGCCGAGACAAGGACACTGGGAAAGTCTGTGGTATACGGTGAATGGTAGGACCTAGCAGGTAGGTGAAAGTAGGTGAATGGTAGGCGAGTGGTAGGTATAGGTGAATGGCACAAACAAATTGGGAATGGTGATATTTTCGGCCGGGTATCGAAGTTTTTATCCATGATGAAGATTCTTGTCAGTGAAATCCAAGTGTTTGTTTGTTGGTCAACTCCCAGTTCTTACTGGCTAATATTGCTAGTTTCGCGTTTCAATCCCTGATTTTTGATTGCTTCAATATTCATTCTTGGCAATGAATTTCCCAACTTTTTGGTTGTTTCCATGTAATCACATATCCCCAGCATTGATGGCCCGTCAGAATTTCATTGTCACATCATAGCCGTCATAGCCCCTCTCTTTTTAATAGTTCAATTTCCGGTCCGTCAATTCCAATCATCCTCACGTGGTTGCAGCTTAAGTTCTCATGTTTTGGCGGACCAGGCTCCAATTTGTATTGGTCAAATCCGCATTTTCTGAATGACATCCTTGTGTTTTTTGGCGAACTCCTCGGGTTTTTTGGGTGAAATTCCCATAGTTCGGAGCGGCTCCCCAGCTCGCCACTGACCGCCGAGGACAGTTTCTTCCTGAGCGCCTTGGGTCGGCAGGCCCAGAGCCAGCGGCTCTCGGCGGCGGAGCACTCCATCAGCTGCGTCTCACGCGATGCGCGACAGAACGTCTTCATCACGGAGCGGCACATCCGGCCCAACCGCCTGGGACGGGAATCCCCCAAGGTGCTGAAGCGATGGTCAGTGGGGAATGATGGGAGTAATCCCTTCCTCCTAATACTAAACCCCCCCCCCTAATACAAAACACGGCAAGTAGTTTTTAGTATTAGGGGGGTATTTATTATTAGGGAACCAAAATATTGCCAAAAATGGCAGTTCGAAGC
>Ga0126342_10006136_pt1 | contig 21243 bp, 23 predicted proteins | sample Cyp1metagenome_FD_92528 | JGI IMG/M metagenome (GOLD analysis project Ga0126342, IMG submission 92528) | Coral microbial communities from Lord Howe Island, Old Settlement Bay, Australia - Cyphastrea 1 metagenome | ecosystem: Host-associated > Invertebrates > Cnidaria > Coral ...
ATGACCCGCAAGGCCCCAGATGCAGTTGAAAAACCTGCATATTTGTGTCAGTTCCGAGCAGCTAGATTTAGTTCTTTAATGTGAGTTCTATTAGATTTCCCTATGGCCATCCCATCTGCCTTTTGGTGAAAGCTGAAGCGGTTCGGGGCATTGAAGTCCCCGGAGCGCACTTTGGACTGAGTGGTCGCGGTCTAAGTGGTCTAAGTGAGAGAGACCCTCCGCATTGGCTGATGCCTCCTGTCATGAAAGTGGCTGCCAGGCTTGGAGTTCAACAAAAAGGACGTTTTCTCAGTCCATCTGAAACAGACTTTGGCCATCTTTTGCCAGGTTTCCAGAAATTGAATTCGACCGTTTCTGGCTGGAACATGTTGGAACATTCCGAATTGAAACTTTGTTAAGATGCAGACACTTGGATTGCGATACGCCCATCCACTCGCCAACTCCATGTATTCCATGTCCACTTTTGCACAAGCTGCGATCAGCAAAGGAGTTTGTTTCAGGAAGAAAAGTGCCTTGCCTCAATATTTCATGTTTTCATCCAACATTTCACATCAAATCCATCAGATTTTCGCACCTTTCGCCCCAGTTGGCCTGCAGTCCCAGGACCTGCGGCACTTTTTCCCATGGTTTCAGGTAGTGTCACATGTGCAGTGAAGCCCCCACGTTCTCGGCTTCATTGCGCCACTGCCAAATCCAGACTGAGGTGAATCGGATACATAAGCAGATCCCAGTTTTGATGTTGAAGAAAAACAACTTTTGTTGCTTAACCGTAAACATCCCCCATCCCTCAATCGAAATTGGAGGTTGCGTGTCATCCCGAGTAGTGGGAATGGGACGCTCTTTGACTCGAGTGGTTCGCACACGCTTACGAAATGCATTTGACATGGAAAGCTTGCACTGTTTGCGCTCGGTGCAGCGACGTGCTTATTCAGCATGGCGGCCAGTGCGAAAAAGAAGTCCATACATTCCCAGATCCCAGTTTTGATGTTGAAGGTTAACTGAGACTGAGCATCCCCCCAATCCCTCAATAAAAATTGGAGATTGCCTCTCATCCGGAGTAGTGGGAATGGGACGCTCTATGATTCGTGGGGTCCGAACACGAATGCGAAGTGCAGTCGCCTTGGAAAGCTTGCACTGTTTGCGCTCGGTGCAGCGGCGCGCTTGCTCAGCATATCGGCCAGTGCAAAAAAGAATGCCCGAACAATTCAATCAAGGCTGGTGGTGACGCTCAGAATCTACCATGAAAAATGGCCGGCTAGACACAATGGAGCAATGTATCCAACCTGAAAATAGGCTATACCCGCAAGTCCAATGTTTTATGATCACCAAAAAAATAGCAATTTCGGGGTATCCGTCATTTTCAGGTAAATGCAAATGAACCGGAAGCCGAGGGGCCAAAAGCGGCTGGCACGACTGGCACCCCCAAAACTCTTCTACTCTGCCTGAAGTCACAAGTGGCATGCCACGGTTGACGCCACTGCAAGCACTAGCCAAACGCGAAAAGTCCAACAGTACCGCAGTCTTCTTCTCGTGGCACCGTTGTCTAGAGGCTAGGCCGATTTAAAGGCTTTCTGCAGTTGACAGAAAGAAAAAGACGATAATTCAGCTTGTTGAAAATCTTGCCAAGTGGCAATGAGGGCAAATTGCAGAGGAAAACAGATTCAAAGCATGTCTTGGCAGACCGCTCTCTTGGCCGCATCGAACGCACTTGGCAAAGCCCACAGTTTGATGAGGCACCGCCACATACTTTTTCACCAAAAAAATTAGACATGCCTGAAATGATATGTTATGCCACTGGCCTTTTTGTCCCTCTTACTCCAAGGCCCAAAGGGGCTGGATGATCTCAACAAAAAGTCTAGCGGTCAAGCGCATCCATTAACTGTGGTGCCATTGCGTGCAAGACCGTTCAAGAGTCCCTTGAAACAGCCGATGCGGAAAGCTGCAGCCGCTCATGGTACAAGCATACAAAGATGATGTAACGGTGCAAGGGAAGATGTTTCGATTTCCTTGTCAATCCCTTGATGTAGCACTTGAAGCGGATTACCGCCGAAAAAATACTAGGCAAGCAAACCATTGTATTTCTTGACCGGTGGCACTCTTCGGCCACGTCTTGGGGCAGGGGCCAGCAAGTTCTTCTTGCTGGTTGCTTCTTGATCCCACAATGCAAGGCACTTATCGTACATTTTAAGACCCTCTTTGATCCACTGCGGAAAATTGGCCAGCATGGGCTGGGGTTTCGGTGAATGAGCGAGCTAGGGTTCTGCTTGGATGGTTCGTTTGGGATGGTGAGAGCTTTGCAGTGGGTTCATGCGGGTCGTCAAATCACTGTTTTTCGCCAAACTTAGGTGATCAATCAATGAGTGGGGCAGATCTATGAGCATGCCCGAAAAAGACACCCCAATCATTATTCCCAACACCTCTTCCATTCTTGTGATGTGTTTGAACTTCTTTAGAACTATACATGGTGAAACAAACAAACATGTTCATGAACGAACCATATTCTCAACATTTCTCAAGCATTTTTTGGATTTCAGCACTGGTTTCCACACAATTTCCAGGAAACACAAAATTTCAGGGTCCCCAAGATATGTTGTCGCGACCTTGGCTCAGACCTCCCTTTTGAAAAAACATATCCACCCCTGAACCTTTGTGGCGCAGCGTCTTGGTAAAAAGAAAGGTTCCCCACAAAATGTGGCTGCCCCAAAAATGGCTCACAATATGGCAATGGGCCTCGTTTTTTTTGTTGGACCCCCCGAAACCAACAAGTTTGGCAGTTCAAAATATGGTGTTCACAGCAGAATTTTCGGGAAGCGGTGGTGCATTCATCCCATCACGCAGCTAGCCAAGTGCGGTCTGCTGAGGACCTTGGCTCACCGTGTCGATCAAATTCGTTGCCAAGATTGACCACGATGAATGAGCAGAACTTTTTGATGTAGCTCAATTTGGCTGAGTCTTTCCGCTTCTTTGCTCACAAGAAGGCGAGGCTCTGCCAGTGGGGCGTCGTTATGACTTTCAGCGCCGCACTGACTGGCAGGTGCACCTTGCGGCCATCTTTCTGGCTGGAAACGGAAAGCTTTTAGAAGACTTCACATTTGAGGCCTTATCGCAATCATACGAAGCAGACGCTTGGTGAAGTTGGAGAAGTTACCCTCTGGTAAACAAACATAACTATGGAAAGATCCACCATTTTTTAATGGGTAAATCAACTATTTCGACTGGGCCATTTTCAATAGCTATGTTTGACATAACCAGAGGGTAGCTTTACTCTCGGTTTTTGATTCGTGGAGGAAAACTTGGAGGATTTTAGGCATGTGTGTTTTGAGCATCTTACCAAAATCCAAGAGACAGTGGATTATGACACCATATGACACCCATGATAACGAATCCATGGGGTAATAACCCATATTGACTTCTAGCCTTCTAGCTCTATATAGATTTTGAAAATGGATTCGGTCCTACGCAAGCGTCAAACTACCCACATCCTGGTGTATTCTTGCGTGCAACCTCTTCGACCTGGGCATGGCGCGTGGTTTTGTTGCAAGTGCTTCTCCAATAGTCAATTGTTTTTCAAGTATTTCCGTGCCTATATCTTTCGGCCAGTGGCACGTATAGTTTACGATACTTTCAACCACAAAAAAGGGAATTGCGGCGAAACGTGGGATATAAGATATATACAGTAACTGATATAACTTTCAAGCCAGTAAAACGAGTGTGGCTCTCACAAACGTGTCATCTGCCGGACCAGCGCAAGACTCAAACATTTCAAAAACATCGCAAGGGAAACCGGGAAACCAACATATTTTGTCCCAAGGGAAATGACCCCTTTGGTTGACCATAAATAAAGGATTAAAAGGTTGAAATAGCCGTGGCACCAACATTTTTACCAAGGGAAAGCAGCATTTTTTCCGGGAAACGGCTATGGCATATGGCACCATCATACACCATCCACATCCATCCACCATGACGCGGCCTGAGGTTGAACTCTGATCTCGAAAAGTTACCTCCCTGAGGTGGACCCATGGAATGGGATGGAATTCCATCTGATTAAACCAGATTTCCATCAAGATATGACCTTAAGCCATGTCGACATCTGTCGCAGATTCTGCCGCATGGTTTGGGATTTGCCACTTGGGGTCCAGAAAGCTAACTTGATGTCAAGTGTCAACGTAGGATTTACTACCACGTTCCTTTAAAACCAATTGGCACTGGCACTGGGTCACAGAATTGATTTCCGACCTTTGGACCTACTTGGGTTTGACATGCTGGCGGCCAATTCTCCATGCATTTGAAGTCTTAAAACTGCCAATAGATGAAGTGTATATATATATATGTTCATGCATTGAGCTTGGCAGGCTTTGGGTGTGCATGGTTTATCTTTAAGTGGTCCAATGAATGCCACATTGTGGCTCAAGTGGGAGTTGACCCAAAATAGCATTAATTGCTTTTAGTTGGGAAAGGGGTGACCTTTCACGACCATACTCAACGGCTGGTAGCAAGGGGTGACCTTGCCTGTTGCGCAAATTGCCGGGCATTGACATCCCGGTTGCAACCGAGGCGGTGATTTTCCGCGCGGCTGCGTGCCTCGAGTTCAAGCAGCATGTGGAGAGGTTGGCTCGGGAGGTTCAGGACACATGTTTGGATGCATGGCGTGGAAGTCCTGCACTCCCCTTATGTCCGGCCCACCGTCACAGAGTCTGACCTCTTCCCCCCTTTTGTGAAGATGCCATGCTGCCAGTTGCCAAGCGCAGCCCACTGCAGGAATTTCGGTTCTTATATGCATCTGAGCAGGCCATTGAGACTTGGAAAGCCAAGCTTGGCCTGGGAGATAAAGCATTCCTGATGACAGCCAGGGTGCACAGCGCATGGGCAGCGGTGGGTTTGTACTAACGGCAGGTTGCACAAGACCGTTCCAAGATTGCCTTGCCCGACCCCGACACCATGCTCGGGGAGACCGAGCTTCGCGACACGAAGCAGTTGTTCTGGCGCCGCTACAGGATGCAGTTTCCTCCAGAAATCCACCCAGCCGACACAACGATCTCGCGGGTGGCCAGGGAGATCCAAAAGAAGATGCTTTGTGTCTACAACAGCTGGCGGGTGAAGACCCTGCAGTTCCGGCTGATGACATTACAGAAGAAGCGCAATCTCAGTGACAGCTTGTTTATCGAAGAAGGTGAGGATGAGGAGGTCGTCGCCCATGATGTGGACAACTACTTGGGCCGCCTCTTCACCTTGTTGTTGGCCTACGCCATGGCTGACTGCGCCGGAGTGACCGGGGCACCAGAGCCAGCACAAGAGGAGCGCAGTGAGTGGGTGTCCAAGTTCCGGGAGTCGACGTTGACTTTAGCATAAGTCATCCAAAAGACCTACACCTCACGAGATGCATAGGATCCTCCCCAGCAGCTGACCAAGCCTGCAGCCTCTGCATCACAGTTGACCATGGGCAAGCCAATCAACGGGCGCCGCGTGGCTACTAAAATGAAAGACGGGGCAAAGTTTCAGCGCAACGGCCGCGCAGAAGTCCTTCGCAAAGATCGGGTATGCGGTGCCTTCAATCACCTTGCTCGTGCTTAGCTGGGAATGAGGGAATGAGTTGAGTTTTCTCATTTAACACTTGATAGGGTTGACCGAAGTCAAGCTGCTTCAGAGCCTGAGAGTACCAGACTGTGAAAGGGGCCGAAAGGCTACAGGTTTTAAGGGCGCGCTTCCAATCAAGACAGCCATGGGCTTCGATGTTGAGGTTTCGCCTTAAAGGGTTTGGAACCGACCTGCCGGTGTCCACGTGTGTAGCAGCTAGACAACAGCAAGACGGTGTAATTAATATTATAACCACATCCTTGAAAGATTGATGAACATGTTGTTTCCATGTTGCCAGCCGTGAGCAAACATACTGTGTAATTGAAATGCTCGGATGTGACCAGAACAATCATAAACAGTATATAACAAAGTAATTGTTCAATTACATGACGTTTTCATGGTCATATGCAAGCCGTGTAGATCAAATATTTGAGAAAACATCACACCAACACTGTAGATGACCTGCGCTTTTGACACCCGATGCGCTGCAAAAGTGCCAGTCAAACAATATTCTAGTTGACATGTTTGACAATGGGGCGCTGCAAAAGTGCCAAACTGATAGTGTAGCTGACATGCATTATGGCTGAAAAAATATAGGTTATGGTTTTTGCTACATATTTTCTTTTTACAGAATTTTTGGAGACCGGGCCGTGTCTTGAAACGACGCATCATGCATTGAAACACTTGCAGCGCGGAAAAAGTGCCCAACGACATCTTGAATTAGACATAGTTGGATTTTCTTGCCCGATCATGTGACAGGATTGTAAACAGAGATGGGGGGGGCAGGACAGAACAAAAAACTGTAGGTGTTTGGCGCAGTCTAAGACTTGACAGTGCAAACTTGCCTTGGATCCAGGCAGGCGCAACCTTAGTGCATGAACACACTGATAGCACGGCGCAAAAACATGGGCCCAGTGAGAAAGTGCCTTGGCACAGTGGCGACGCAGTTCAGAGCCTTGACATAATGAAAGCACAGCAAAAGGATTGACACAGTGAACTGTCACTGAGATCCAGGCAGGCGCAGCCTTACTGCATGGACACACTGGTAACACAGCGCAAAAACATTGGCACGATGAGGGCATGCCTTGGCACAGCGACGACGCAGTTCAGAGCGTTGACATAATGAAAGCACAACAAAAGGATTGACACAGTGAACTGTCACTGAGATCCAGGCAGGCGCAGCCTTACTGCATGGACACACTGGTAACACGGCGCAAAAACATTGGCACGATGAGGGCATGCCTTGGCACAGTGACGACGCAGTTCAGAGCGTTGACATAATGAAAGCACAACAAAAGTATTGACACAGTGAACTGTCACTGAGATCCAGGCAGGCGCAACCTGACTGCATGGACACACTGGTAACACGGCCCAAAAACATTGGCACGATGAGGGCATGCCTTGGCACAGTGACGACGCAGTTCAGAGCGTTGACATAATGACAGCACAACAAAAGTATTGACACAGCGAACTGTCACTGAGATCCAGGCAGGCGCAACCTTACTGCGTTGGACACAATGACAACACGGCGCAATAGCATTGGCACAGTGGGAACATGCCCTGACACAGGGTTACTGTCACTTGGTTACATGCAAGCGCCTATTGTTTTTTTTGAAAACGAAAATAAAGGGAAATGGGGAAAAAGAAACAGAAATGGGGATTCAATCATTGTGTGTTTCAGCTTGAAACGGCTCGAAATGATCTTCCCAGAGCCTTAGATTTGACAGTGAATTTCAAACACCCGTGCGTTTCGAGTGTGGTCAAATTTTACCCGCTGAAAAAGTGGATTGGTTGTGATCACATTGTTGTCGTAATAATTCTCGGCCTTGATCTTACTGTTGCATCGTGCCAGATTTACACAATGAATTTCAAATGGCAGTGTGTTTCAAGTGTGTTTCAGTTCTACGAACTGAAAGAGTGGGTTGGATGTGAAGCATTGCATGTTTCAACCATTCACTGTTAGTTACAGTACGTTGTAGTTATTCTCGGAATTTTACTGTTGGAACCAGTGTTGTGATTTCTGGGACTTGCACGTGCATAATTGCATATTTTGTTCGGTCACTGTAACAGTGGCTCATTGTAAACAATTTTAGGGTTATTTTTGGGTGTTTCATTACTGGGCACGTGAGGTCATCTACCTCAGCGTCCGCAGACGCTTGATTGCACAATTAGGTGGACCGAGCTTAGGGGGAATTGACGCTGTAAGAGTATCAATTCCCCAGGCGTTGTTATAGTGCCTTAAAGGACTAAGTAGCAAGGGCGCTGTTATAGTGCCAGATGACGATAGGCGATGCAATAGTGCCTGGACCTACATGCTGGAACTGAAGAACAACCAGAGTCCGGGAGCTTCAAGATCCTTCCATCGAGCTTAGAGGCGGGTGGTAACAAAAACGAAAAAATATTTATTTATTCTGATATTTTATATACATATTGATATTTAGATTTGGAGGGCTATTTATTTTTGGTATTTTTTTCGCGGCAGGTTTTGGAATTATTTTTGGGTTCCTGGTTCTATACTTTCCTGCTTCTCTGCTGTTCTGCTTCTCTGCTTTTCTGTTTTTCTGCTTTTTGCTTTTCCTGCTTCTTTGCTTGGCTGCTTCTCTGCTTTACCTGCTTCTTTTCTTTTCTGCTTCTTTGCTTTCCCTGCTTCTCTGCTTTTCTGCTTTTGCGCTTTACCTGCTTCTTTTCTTGTCTGCTTCTCTGCTTTCCCTGCTTCTCTGCTTTTCTGCTTCTGTGCTTCTGTGCCTTTCTACTTCTACTATTCGACTTTTTCTTGTCTTCAGTCATGTGTCTTTGCTGCTCTACTTCCTGCTCCTCTGCTTCTCTGCTTCCTGTCTTTACCGCCTCTTTGTTTTTTCTTTTCTTTTGCTTTATTCTCTCCTGTTTGTAAACACCCTAGGTGAAACCCAAAGAACCATCAATCCTGATAAGAACTCCTGATAAGAAACCCCTACATGAAACCCTAAATGAACCCTAAGGACACCATTACTTAACCCTAAAGAAACCATAAATGAATCCTAAAGAAAATTGGCATGACACCCTAAATGACATCTGAAAGAAGCCCTAAACGAAATTCTGAAAGACCCTAAATGAAACCCAAAAGAAACCCTAAACGAAACTCTAAAGAAGCCTTAAACCTAAAGAAACCCCAAATGAAACCTGAAATGGAACCCCAAATGAAACCCTAAAGAAACCTTAAAGAATCCCTAAATGAAACCCAAATGAAACCCTAAAGAAGCCCTAAAGAAAACCACATGAACCTTTGAAAATCCTGATAAGAAATCCTGATAAGAACCCCCACATGAAACCCTAAAGAAGCCCTCAACGAAACTCTTAAGAAACCCTAAACCTAAAGAAAGCCTAAATGAAACCCTAAAGAAACTTCAATGTACCTGACATGAAACCCTAAAGAAACCCAAAATGAAACCCGAAAGAAACCCGCAAGAAACCCGCAAGAAACCCACATGAACGTTTGAAGTACCAAAATGTAGCAAATACCATGCAAATGAGGGTTGAAGTGCCAAAACGTGGGAAATACCACGCAAAATGGAAGGCAAACATGGTTAAATGTAGCAAATACCAGGCAAAATGCAAAGTGACCATGCCAAAATGTAGCAAATACCATGCAAAATGGCAGATTCTAGTTCGAAACTGTTGCAAATACAAGGCAGATGGCACCAGGAAAGAAAGCCAACAAACAATTCCAAAACCTGAGCCAAAAACAATTCCAAAAACTATTCTGCACCCTTTAATTTTTGATTTTTCTCACAGCATACATGCATGTTTACTACATGTGTATGTATATGCATGCGCAGACATGTTAAAGGTATGGGCATGTGCACACATGTGTTCATTCAGTACTGTAAGGAATAACGCATCCATCATCTCTTCGCATAATTGTTGTCTGTGTGTTCTATGCACACCTATATTATACAGCATATATATATATATTTATTTCTATTTATGCTTATTCATTCATTCATTCATTCATTCATTCATTCATTTGTTTTGTTATTTTTGAATATTATAATAGGATTCAGGTGGTGCGGTGTCGGAGCCTCAAAACACATGCATCAGAACACATGCCGGTGGAAAAATGGCACAGTACAGTAGCCGCTGTAAGAGTGGAAATAACAGATTGATGTGCTGAGCATGCCGCGTTTGCCGAGACATCTTTCTTGAGCTTCAAGAGGGTTTCAGCACGTCTCAGCACCTTGAAAAAAAACTATATACATGCAGTGTGTGTGTGTGGCACTATTACAATGTTATTTTTGGCACTGTGTGTGCAACATTTTGTACCTAGCACTTTTACAGCGTCACCATTCAACACTTTCAACATCTTCAGCATGTCGTTGCATACCATTTTTTCGGAGCAAGCTCGACGAAAATGAATGGAGTGAAAACACTTGAAAACTGCAGGCTGTTAGGTTTGTTTTCTGAACACACACACAAGCTGCGTATAATTTTTGGGCACTGGTCTGTGGTCTCCGTTCTCATAATTTTCTTCTTTTTAGTTTGGATCAGCCTGCTGCGCTCTGCTGTCAACTCTGTTGAGTCCATCTCCTTGTTCCTCTTCTTCTTTTCCTCCTTGTTTTTTTCCTTCTTTGGCTTGGAGTCCGTCTCTACCCCACCCCTTCTTGGAGTCCTTGTCCTCGCCCTTGGTTCTTTTCTGTCGGGCTCGTTCTTGAACTCCTCATCTGATAGAATACAAGTGCTTGACTGGTGCTTGATGACACTCTTGCAACGTCTAACGTGTTTTAACATGTTCAAAACCAAATCACTGGGAGTCCTCGAAATTTGCTTGTTGATACCTCTTGTCAAGGGCGTTTCCCAAAAACTCCACTTGTTTCCTCATGTTCTGCCCAAGGGTCATTCTAAGTGATCATGGTGTAAAAAATATTTGGAAAACACGACAGCAACTTGGCCTGCATGGTGAGTCGAAAATCTTCCGCTTTTTGGGTTTCTTGTGCGGCTTCCTGACAAAAAATGTAAAAATTGTCAATGTTCACTGGAAAAATGTTCACCAAGCTCTCCTGCTCCTTCAGTATCAACGAAGCCTCGTTCGGAACGTGCATTTCAAAACAAACAAGGCACAAAGGCTCAGCAACACTCATTGCTCCCACCTTCAGGCGCAGAATTGTGTTTTCCAATTCCTGGCGTTGTCACACCAAAGTCTCTGGCCGAACAATGATCAAAGAGATCGCAGCAACACTGGCCTGGTTCTCCGCTGTCAATTTGTCCTGACACATGGATCAGTGGCAAAACCAATCGAATTTTTGTATTGGCAACGGCTGCTGTCTCCTTCTCTGCTTTTGCCTCCCTTGCCAGATTGCCGAGTCTTGTCTTTGCTACAGTTTCCATTTGCTTCGGTACGAGCCGTAGTTTCTGCTCAAGGCAACTGGTGGCCTTTTGACCGGAGCTCGTGGGTCAGCTGTTGCTTTGGCTGGTGGCCTTTCGGGCTCTGGTGGCCTTTCAGGCTCTGGTGGCCTGTCGGCCTTGGCTCTTGGTGCGTCGGGCCGGGCTTCGGCTGGTAGTCTAAATCCTTCTGGAGTGGCAGCTCTTGGCGATGCATCCAGGGGTGATGGCATCAATTTGTCTCGCCCGGCGGACATTGCTCATGACAGCGGCGGTGCATGCATTGAATAGCTCACAAGGTTCTTGACTCAGTCAGTGTTTGCATGTCCGTGTGCGACTGTGAATGTGGTCGTGCATAGCTGATTGCAACGATTTTTTTTTCACCCCTTTAGTCCTGAATTGCTACTAGAACCTATGTGAGAACAAAATGGCTGACGAAAATAGAAAATGAGTCATATTGGCGGCATCATGATGGAAAGATGTGTGAGTCATGCATGGCACTCTTACAGCGCCGGAATCTTCAAAAACAGCACGCAATCTCTGATGTCCCGTGTCAAAGGCACTTTTACAGCGCCACAGGCTATTGTCTACTACACAAATCCAACTCTACACAATGCAAACGGTTGCACGTTTTTTGTATTTTTCGGAGCAAACTCGATGCACACATCTGGTAGCGCCGCTGAGCGACCCTGGGGTGCCCAGCATTGGTGACTTGCAGATCTGCCCAGCAATAGCTCAGCAAGAATCCAATGTGGAAGCTGCCGCAAGTGCGTCTCACCACTACAGAATAAAAAGGCGTGCTCCACTGAAACCTAAGTTTTTTCCGACTGCCAAATGGTCTAGATTGGTATAGAACCCCCGAAAATTCCCCGAACACTTTCAAAGTAAAAACGCAGAGTAATTTCCCACTATTTGCTCCGACATGTTGACTGTTATATCAATAACATACCATGTTGGAAATACATTAGATAATTAGATAGCTGGAGATATTGGTGGCTCTGCCTGAAGGTCACCAGGGGTTGAAACATCGTCAACACCAGTCCACATTTCTGTACGCGTCGCATTCGCAGCTTTCTACTGTCTAACTTACGCCATATGTATTTACATATCATGGAGAAGGAGCCGGAGGCGGGCTATGGTTTCCCAGCACGGGAGCGGGAACCACGCACCGGAGTAAAAAAGGGAGAAGCGGTCAGCATTTGATTTTTTTGTTTTGGGCATGCTCTGCGTGAGGGAGCGCTTCTTAACAGGAGGTTGCCGCTCCAGTGGTCCGGGCACCGCCTGCCCTTGTGCAGGCATGGCTGTGGCAGGATGCTTGCGGTTTAGGGTTATGTTTTTGTTCCCTCCTGTTCTTTTGAGGCGGCCTGGGCCAAGGCGGCCCCCGTGCGGGCGCAACGGGCACGGTCGGCCGATGAGGCCTCGTAACTTGACTTTGCTGCCAGTCGCTCCGCTGCATGCCTGATATTTTGAGGCATTGGCCATTGCCCGGCGCTTCGCATGGGATGAAGTTGCGCACCGGGTGTGGGCGGAAAGCTGAGAAATTCGCTTGTTTAATGCTTTTCCTTGCAGGGGAGCACTCCCACGAACGCTTTTGGTTTCTCGCTTTTCTCCGTTTGCTTTCCGCTTCTTTTACCTGCACGCTTTTCTACCGCTCCTTGTTATTTTTTGCGCTTGCTGCCCAAATTTAGTTTACCTGCAGCGGTATGAGTCACGAGGTTCTTTAGTTACCTGCAACGATATGAGGTTCTTACACCCTTTTAACGGTCGCATGCCTGGGCCCATTATTTTGCTTGCGTCTCCGGGCTTGCGTTCCTGGGTGTATGTTTGCTTCCCATACGCTGGGAGCACTTCTGCCTGCATGATTTGCACTTCTTCCACTTGTCTCTTGCTTGTTGTCCCACTTGTCTCCCACTTCTTGTCTTCTTGTTTCCCACGCCAATGGTCGCCAACTTGTTTCCAATACGCTGCGGTCACTTTGGGCCCATGTTTTTGCGCTTGTTTCAAACTTGTTTCCACTGGATCTCACACTTGTCTCCCACTTGTCTCCTTCTTGTCTCTGATTGGTCCCATGCATTCGCTGCTGGCGCCTTGGGCCGCATGATTGCGCACTTGCCCCAACTGATTGTTTCCCATTACGTTGCGGTTGCCTTTGGCTGCATGATTTCGCACTTGCCCCCGCTTGCCCTCCGACTTGTCTCCCACTTGTCTCTGCTTGCTTTGTTCCCGCTTTTATCTCCCATTTGTTTGCTGATAGGTTTGTCGGCCACTCCTGGTGCCCTACGTATTCTTGTCCATGCGTGTCTTCCCACTCTTGGCGCCAGTCTTCTTCTCGATGCGTGTCTTGACACTCCTCGTCGTGCTGGCGGCTTGCCATGCTCTTCTTAAAGCACATTGAAATTGGTGGCCGCGCTGCCCATTTTGGCTTCGAATTCAGTTGCATGGCTGGGGAAGTTTGTTTATTTCAAAAGACAAAGAAAGTGTTAGCAACAGTTTGTGAATGCATGAAAATGTATGACCAATCTAATTATCAATCTATTTTGTCATGGCACGCCTTGGGCAGCACGGGTTAGTAAGATAGTGTCAGAAACAATTTGTGCATGTCTGTGTCAGTCTATCTTGTTTATATCTGTTTCCGGCAGCGTTCTGTTGTCGCTTCTCTGACGCTGACTGGCTACCAAAGCATGTCACCAATGGCCATGCTGTGCTGGAACCAAACAAAGATTGGTGCAACCAAAGAAAACCGACACTCTTACAGCGCCGGACCCTGCTGAAAGCTCACTTAGGATTGAACAACAAATAAGGTTCGCAGCCGTAGCCATGCCTCAGTGTTTTGTTTGACAGGGTGTACACTAATAATCAGCAAACACTACACGCCAACATTGTTGCTGAGTCTAGAACATATATACATTTTCGGGAATTTATATTCTTGCGCATCCTTCGGCGCTCTTTCAAGCTGTAAGCAGCTTACAAAGTGTGTCACATGTGTTTTAGGGTGCTTCATCTTCGGTCTTCATGTAATGTGATGAGCCATGTGTGTTTGAGGTATGAGCTGTTGTGCGGTGCCTGGCCCTGAAATGAACTTGTTGTTGGTTGCTGTAAAAAAAGATGATACATGCGATCAATCGGGGTGGATGAATGGACGCTGTAATAATGTTGTCGCTTTTTTTGTTCTCATTCTGCAGTGTGGGAGTGTGTTTTGCAGCCATGTCAAAGCCGCACGGCACGGTAAGCCCTTGCGTGCAGCGCAGCGTGAAGTGTCTCGCCATGACTTCTCGTAGGATGGTTAGGAAGTGGTCCACCAATGACGGGCCATGGTCACTGGAGGCTATTACTCTGGACATGTGCTTTGATGGATGAAAGTTTTCTGGAGTCTGGGTGGGTTGAACGTGTTATCTATCTCGTTTGATGTTTCCTCTTCAAACCACCTAGGCAGCTCTGCGAGGTGACGGAGCACTGGTTCGACCCCTACACCGTCACTGTGAACGAGGCATTGCCAGAAGGGCCCAAGGACGAGAAGGTCAAGACGGACAAACCCAAGCCCAAGGATAAGAAGGACAAGAAGCAAAAGTCCGAGCTTTGGAGGCAAAGGCCAGGGCCAAGTGGAAGGAGACAACCAAGAAGACGATGATGAAGAAGCCCGCTGCCGCCATCTGAGCCGCGCTCCGCCCAAGGAAGGAAAAAGAACGAATTTTTGACGCTATAAAAGTGCCGCAAGACTGTTTGCATATCTGTTTTACTTCCTGTCGACGCTGTAAAAGTGTCAGCATCAGCATCACAGCACAGGAATCCAACAGTTTCACAGCACAGGATGCTAATGTTGGGGCACTATCAATGATGCTGGGAGGGAGGGGCTGCTTTCGATTGGCTTCTGGCATTCTGCTGGGGGAATCCGCCTTTTGCTGGGGAAGGCGGCCTGCCCGGGAAACACTAGCCTTTTTTCACGTTTTGCAACATTGAATTTATCTGAATTTCTGTAACAGCAATGGGCCCAAGTTTCACTGTGTTGGATCTTAAAAAAGAACATATGGATGGCTTCAACTACCCAAAAAGATTATATTGCAGGAAAACAATCATCACATAAAATAAACGGTTGAGAAAACCAGTTTGATCAGACTGCTTGACGTGAGGAAATAGATTTCAAACCACCACACCGATTCAAAATGATTTATGTATCGCACTATCAAGCTCAATCTTGTGCGAATCATTGAAACACATAGCCTGTCGCCATAGGCCATTGACTTTGTGCACAATGAAATCGATGAAAAGAGGACCAAAACCAATGAGGGAAAAAAGCAGGAAGAAACCTGGGACAAGCTGCTACTTTGCCAGGCAAACTGTGGCTACAATGGCTTGAGCATGTCCTGTGGCAAGGTACCTGCTGGCTGTACGCGGCGCTGATGCTCAGCCATTTGTTATGCCTACGCATCGCCGAAAGCCTGTGGCTACAAGCAGAAGATCTTTAATTTCGACCACAATCAGTTTACATCGCTCCGCTGAAGCGTCAAGCAGGAGTGCGGAAACCCTTGATGCCAGAAGTGAAGACTTTGCTCCTGAAGTTGAAGAAGCAAGGGGTCAAAAAGAAACGTGTTCAGAACTGTGGATCCCGTGGCAGGGTAGCTTTCTGGGACAGATGAGAGTGGCCTAGGGCCACTCTTCCCTTGCAATCGCGCGGGCTGCACCATAACTTGTCGAAACAAAGATACAGTGTGTAAGTCTACCTCCAGATTGCGGCGATCATTTGCAGAACCCGCAGATCGGCAAATACGCCCGCATTCGTGTCGACACACAATGGTGAACACTCTAAAAGCTGCAGGAGTGGGGGACGATGTCGGCATGTTTTATGCCCAGCTAGTTGGCAAGAAGACGTGGGCAGCCGATGGAAGTTTCATTGAGACGCAGGCCAGTCAAATGGCGAAGAAGAACAAACCCTTTCGAAAGCTTGTAGCTCAAGCCTATGACTGGACATGCATGAAGGCCAAGAAGCGGAAAGTTCGCTGAAAGTCTCACCAAACTGAGGCCGCGGGAACGACGGCCAGCCACACAGCACGAGGAGAAAAAAAGAATTGTTTTGCTTGAATGCATGGACGTTTGTCACAGCTTGGTACGGTGCTATTTCATGCAGCGGACGGAAGTACACCAGCAAAACAAAGATTGGCGACTCTTCTCAGGGACAGCTTTGCTCGGTGCGGTGGTTAGCTAAGAGTGCCTTTTGACATGTCAGTTTTTATGTGACTATAGATTCTGATTAAAATATAGCGTGAACTTCTCAGTGCTTTTAACCTGATATTTTTTTTAAGTGTGGAAAAAGTAGTCTCAAGCAAGTGGAAAAGTTGCGCAATCTCGAATTATACAATGCACCACCAAGTATTGATAGCAGCGTGCACAAGCAGCCAGATCCGATACAATGTCAAAACAAGGCACTTTTACAGCGCACAACGAATGCATTGCAGACAGCGACCGAGGCTTGAACTACTGAGGTTCACCCAGAGACCTGAGACCCCGCCAGGGTGGGGAACTGCTTGCTTATTTCTTTTTGGATTAGGGGGTTCGTACCCAGCAAAAGATTTTTGCACTTTCACAGCACTGTTTCCAAGCCTAACCCATTCAAATCTGTGCATGGGCACTAAGAAACAATTGGACTGATTGCAACTTCTCAGCGCAGGGGCCCATGTCAAGTGAACAGTAAGGAAAAATGAAAAATATGTTTGTTTGATCGCGCTCTCTCAGCACGGGAAAACAAAGAGGAAAATGAGGAACAATAATGAACAGGGTATAATTATAATTGTTTGATTGCATTATCTGAGCGCGTGTCAGTTGAATATTCACCGGAAATCGAGTTCAGTTTAAACAAAACGGATTGTTTGTTTATGTTGTTTGGTTGCCCTCTCTCAGTAGCCTCGGAAATCTGAGCTGTACTAATTGCAACAGGACCAATTGTTTGATTGCACTTTCTCAGTAACCTCTGAAATCTGATGCTGTATTAAATGCAATAGGACCACTTGTTTGATTGCACTGTCTCAGCGCACGTTACCGATTTCCGAAATGTGATACTGTATTAAATGCATAAGGACCAATTGTTTGATTGCACTCCCTCAGTGCAGGTCACAGTAGCCTCTGTTATCTGATACTGTATCAAATGCATAAGGACCAGTTGTTTCATTGCACTTTTCACAGCGCGGGTCGCAGTAAACCCCGAAATCTGATACTGTATTAAATATCTAAGGACCAATTGCTTGATCGCACCTTCACAGCGAATAATATTTATCTAAAACTGCAGTGACATCTTGGTTTCCAGCCTCTCTCCCTGAGGGGTCAGGCAAGGTGCCAGCACGGATTGCGTAAGACCTTCCCTTCTTCCGTCAAAGACCAAGATGAAGCAGTCTCTTTCTGGCTCGTGGGCGAGCAACAAGGCGCCGGAAATGAATCACATAGTAACAAAACATTCTAAATCATCAGGGCAATAGATCGGTGTTTCCAGAATTCGAGATGGCCAGAGCAATATGGTATCAATCGAGATTGATCTTCTGCAGCCTGGCCTTGGAACCCAGGGCTGAGCAGAAGCTTCGCCAGCCGTCTTCGTGTCATAGATCATCATGGTCCGCCCCTCTGTCGGAGCCTCTGCTATCACAGTCGACTCGAACATTTCTGCCAGCAAACCCTGAGTGGCAGGTTCAGGGATCAGCCGAACATACCGGTGCACGTGTTCCCTGCAAGATGTCTGAGCCCAGGCCTGCCGCTTTGAAAGTATCTCGGCATCAATGTCAATTCCTTCCAGTGGGCACCCTGGAGCCTCTGCCGAAGCAGCCGATGCAGCATTGTCTCCGGCAGGCTTTTCCTGCACGGCTGACTGTGGACAAAGAGTCCGACATTGCTTCCAGAATTTCCTTCAAGGGGCTATTCTCGGAAACTGCCTGAGGCTGCGAGGAAGACTTCAAGAAATGGCGGATGTTGAATCCATTTCCGTATCGAAGATCACTTTTGCAATGACTTGCTGATATTTAGCTGTATTTTGTATTTTTTGGGGGGTGGCCTGAGATATTTTTTGGTATTTTTTTTTGAGGCTAAGCTATTTGAGAATCTCGTTTGCTTCAACAATGACTGATTTGGAATACCCTTTGCAACCCTAACTTGTGACATCTAAGACATGTACGGAACATGTTGTTTGTTTCCCTTGTCCTGTCCTTATCAAAATTCACACATATTCGTACATTTTTTTTACTTTCCATTGGCTCTTTCAATTTTTCTCGTCGAGGCAGCTGAAGAGGTATTTGAAATTATTGCTGGTTCATTTTTATTTCTCGTTTGCAATTTGGGTCAGTAGCTGTCAAACACGACAGCAGCATTGCTGCTTTTGCAATTGCAGATGGCTTCGATCCAAGTCGCTTGTCTTGGGATTGAAATGGGGCTCACAGTTCCGTATTTCATGTCATCACCCAGAGCTGGGAACTGGGTTGCGCACGCCATGGGGTGTTGACTGCACGGTTCTAGCCAAAGCGGATTGACAAGCGTCTGAGCAAACAACGAAATCACAAAGCCCATTCAAATGCAACAAAAAAGCTTCCAAAAGCATCACGGGCTCTGGGGCAGTCAGACATTGGCTTCAGTATTTTCAAATTTTGACCTCGAGTGAGGCTGCTTCGGCCACAGCGGTAGCTGTTTCAGCCAAGCCTTTGCAGCATCAGGCAAGCTGCTTCCGGCTGTCAAAGCTGCTTTGGCTTGTTTTGATGCTAATCCGACTTCTCACTTTGAGGCTGCGTTACTTACTTAGTCAGTTTTTGTACATAGCAGGTCGTGATGGACTTTTCGCAAAAATAGGAATTGGCTGGGGTGGGTTGAAGCGTCAGGGTAAAGACTTTGGGTTTCTGGTCGCTACATGGAATCTATCAATGGGTTCTAAGAGATGATTACCCACAATATTGGGAGATTCAACGAAAGCTTTGATTTGGAGACAGGCTTGGCTACTTAATATGTGTTTTTGTCCTCTCCTTAGGAGCATCAAAAAATTTCAACGGACCTCGAATCAACGGGTGGGAATGTCCTCTCCTTAGGAGCTTCGGGATTGTCCTTGAACCTCCTAAGGGGAGGACGACAAGGGGACGAAACTGAAATACTGTCAAATATGAGTTTTTCAAAGGCCTTTGTCCCATTGTTGTCCTCTCCCTAGGAGCCTCGGGGTCGTCCTTGAACCTCCGAAGGACAGGACGAACTGTCCTCTCCTTAGGAGCATGTCTGAGATCCGCGTCGCTTCAGGAGCCTCGGCTCAAGCACTTCACGAAAGCTTGTGGCTGAAAACTGGCCACGCCGTCTACTGTAGGTGTAGCTGCTTCGGCCACTTAGCTGCTTCGGCTTTTGGTGGCTGGGCCACAAGTATGCCACCGCAGCCTCGACCAAAGTCAGATCAGCTGGAAAGGGCTGGATCTTAGCCACATCGACTGCGGCGGGGTGCTGTCTTCAAGTCGGGGTGCTGTCTTCAAGTCGGATATGTGGAAAAGTGGATAAACATGTCTTGCGGCAGCTGCAGACACCCTGTAGACCCAGTTCAGCAAACAGCAACTGATTAGGTGCAACGAAGATTAAAAAAAGCTCACACATATCAATTTCAATGCGTTTCCTTCTGCAGCTGTTTCAGCTCAAGAACGCTGACTCAGAATCAGCCAGCTGTGCACTCTGTAGTGCTAAGGACCCTTTAAATCAAGCAAGCTGAAAGAGATCTGCGCTTAGTCCAAATACGGGTAGTTGGAACTTTGGGGCTCGAAAAGCTGTTTCAGAAGGACCGCAAGTTGAAATGCAGCAAGTGGGGATCTCTTGGGCCGCCCATGTTGCATATTAAGAAAGAGGGGCCAAAGATGACTTTGCCAAAGCTGAAGTCGGCTTGGCATTCCAACTGTGGCTGTTTCAGCCAAGGTCTGTGTCGGATTTATTGGATGGTGGCTGGTTCGGCCATCAACCATCAACAGGTCTGTGTCATTTTTAAATCCAATTGCCTCAATCAAAACGCAAAAAGACATTTGCAAAACTCGTCTGCTAGCAGGGGAAAAAGCGTGGCCACGGCTCTTGAGATATGTTTCTCAAAGTTGGTGTTGGGCACTGTGTCGCATATCTTTGTCGTGACGAAGTTGCAGTCTTAAGTTTGTGTTGGTCTTTTGCATTCTACTTCAAGGTTGTTTATTGTGAAGCCCCTCTTGTTATGTTGCGGGAAAGTTCAAGGAAGAAAGGCGCGAAAGATATTTGTTATTCTCGTTTGCACCTCTTCCTTTTTGTTGGATTTCTCGTTGGCGGCCCAAAATATGAGCAAGATGAAGTTTGCCGTTGTACAGACGGATTCGGCTCTTGCCCCTTGCCAGGAAAGATCCTTGCGGATTTTCTCTCCTGCGCAGGGATTGCGATAAACTTCATGCGACACTGCAATTTCCTTGAACTTGGCGAGGTCTACGCCTGCCAGCCTGGCGCAAGCAGTCTAGCAGCGCTTGCTTGAAGATCAGCACGTCCATCCGGGCTTTTGCTGGACCCCTTCCCATAAAAGGCGGAGCTTTTCAAGTCACTGATCTCGTAGAAACAACATTGAATGCCATCCAGCACCGCGTCCAAAACCCAGTCTGCAGAGGCCTGGCTTCCCTTCCTGGCCTTCATGAGCCGGTTGAATGAAGCCATCGTTTGAAACGGGCTTGACTTGCCCATGGTCTCCTCAACCAGTTCGATTTTGGGTCTTTGTGGAAGTGCGCGGCAACAGCTTTGTCTGTAGCTTCAGCACTGGCCCCACAAACTCTTCTGAAGACCGCTGCTAGACATCTGGATATCATTGTTCCACAACCGCAGAAGTTCCGCAGTGGTCTTCGTGTTGCCTGGGTCCTTGATCGTCCGGAAGAAGACAATCTCCAAGATACGGCCATATGTGCTGAGGGCAAGCGCCTCATAATTGGTGGTGGCCTTTTCTCGCAATAAAGTGGCTCTCGCCACTTCTTCCTGCGGATCATCCAGTCGCTCGACGCTGAAGTTCACAGTCAAAGCCATGTCCTTGTAGGACCTCATTATCAGCGACCGCGCTGAGTCACTTGTACAGCGACCATGTCAACTTTTGACACCTTGGACATTGCACGATTAGGAAACTATACGCGATTTAGAAACTACGATTAGGAAACTACGATTAGGAAACTATTCCGCGCGATTTAGAACCTACTGCGCGCGATTAAAAAACTACGATTAGGAAACTATTGCGTGCGATTAGGAAACTACGATTAGGAAACTATTCCGCGCGATTAGGAAACTACGCTTAGGAAACTATTCCGCGCGATTGGGAAACTACGATTAGGAAAC
>Ga0126342_10006137_pt1 | contig 21236 bp, 19 predicted proteins | sample Cyp1metagenome_FD_92528 | JGI IMG/M metagenome (GOLD analysis project Ga0126342, IMG submission 92528) | Coral microbial communities from Lord Howe Island, Old Settlement Bay, Australia - Cyphastrea 1 metagenome | ecosystem: Host-associated > Invertebrates > Cnidaria > Coral ...
GATATCTGGATCCGAAAAGAGAGCACCCCACGATGTCCATGGTTGCTCATCACTTAGTCCATTTAAATAGCCATTTGGAGGTATACATTGTCAGACACACGCATCGTGCGGGGAAGAAAAAAACACGATCAGTGTTAGCACAAACTCCAATGTCTCTTTTTGCGGTACCTATGGATGCTCGAACCACCTCGAACCTGTCACTTTCATCGCACCGTTGGGTACTTGGAAAATGGATGTCGAAAAATCCGAATTTCAAGTCGAATGATGATGGTGATGAGGAGGATGATGATGATGATGTTAATGATGATGATGGTGATGATGACGAGACACTGCGAAGGGGCTGCTGCGTGAAGAGACTCACCAGGCATATGGCGAGAGTTCCCTTTGAGGGGGGGAGGGGGGAGGGGGGGGGTCTCTTTCTCCTGGTTGTTCAGGGATAAGGGGTCCAGCCCGCCCCTTTGCTTCGCAAAGTAAAACTCAAGGTAGCCCGCTAGGAGGCTACCTTTCGTGATCAGAACCTGCAGTGTCCTGCGTAAGGCCGCATTGTTGAGAGCACCATGTAGCAGTTCCCCTCTCTTGGCAAAGGAGCCCGCCAAGAATTGGCAGGAGCTTATGGCATGCATGCAACAACTTCAGGCGACTGACAATCTTGGAGGTAAATTCGCTGATCGAGCCTTGGTCTTCCCAATTCCACAAGAGTTACTGACAAATTTGGTGCATAGCACCAAGTCCGAATGTATCCAAAGCCCAGAATGCACCAACTCACCAGTCAACTGCATCCAACCGGCCTTGCAACTCCACCACCTCTTGCAATGCGGTGTGTCACTTTACTATCAGATACTACAAGCAACATCAAGCAACCCAGGCTGAAACGAAGGAGTTGCCAGTTTGCTTTTTCAGCTGCCCATGCGATGGCTGTCTCTTGGACCGAAGTGACCTTAATGCAATGCAACGTCATGAAAGCGTTTTTGGACAACGTCTGCGTCACAACTAAATGGGATACAGAAACCACCATGAATCATAACCCATAGTACCAATAATAACGACATATAATCACCTGATTCACCTGCCCCTTTAATCCAATTTTCCCATCATTTTCCTGTAGATCCTGCCCACCTTTCTCTGCCAGCGAAAGATCTGGGGGCAAAGCTGCGCGGGGGCAACCTGCGATTCTTTGCAGGTGGCTTTGTGCGGCATGAGAGCATGCGGGACGATGACTACTTGCCCGACTTGTACCCGCAAAAAATCAAAAACTAGAGTTGCAAAATGCAGAAGTCCATTCAGGTGCATTGAGAAAATGCAATTTGATAAATTAGCATGTTTCATCATAAATGTATTCTTCCCCCTCTTCCTCTTTCGCTGTCCTGTAGACTGACAATACCAACGTAACACGAATCTATGTCAATAATGTGAGCTTTATGATTCTTGTTCGCTTGTTACAGTATGATCCGCTTTGCGCATACGGTATGACGATATGCATTCACTTGTTCGACGTTAGCCGCTCCACGCCAAAATTTAAAATGACTAAAAACAATTAAAAACACGTACAAAGACCATCCGCAATGAAATACAAAATCTTTGCCAGAGCATTCAGCAAACAAGAGACCCAGAAAGAACACCACACGACGGGCTGGCAATGTTCTGGCATCCGGCAACAGTTTGGACACGAAGCGCCCACCAATTGGGACCGAGGGGTAAGCTTCCTCACACTCCCGAGAAAGGGGAGCGAAGATGAGCCAAGTGCAGTTCAACAATGTTAGAGAATCTTATGCATTTTCTACAGAGCACCAATGGGGCCATGCAAAAGAGAAATAGTGGCCTGCAGGAATCAACCCAAACTCTGGATGTGAACAAACTCCTCCCCAATTCTCCAAGAGTCGTCGAGAAGCACCACAGCTGAGTCCTGCCATTTTGGCAACCGACGATGCAAAACACATCAAACGATCAAGATCAAAGACGTAAATTTGGATTTTCAAATTCTTTAACAAGGTGTGAGCTCTCCTTCCACTGTGGTTTAGAGGTTGAGCGCGACAAGGAGTGCATCATAACATGTATGTAGTCTTATGTCCTGAGGATCCGAACTGCCCAGAACTACCCCGACAGGCAAGGCCCCCAAGAGCCAGGCGATTCCTACAGACCTCTGAAGCATGATCAAACCTTTAGTCCGTTTATATCCCCGTTGGACAGTAGTCGTGGGGGTCTGACCCCCAAAAAAGCTAACAGCCACCAGGATATAGTTTTAGGATTTTTAGGGTGTTAAACCCACTAGGGTGCACATGTCAATGGATAAATCTAGGGGGTCTGAGGTTGGCATTCGGATGTTTTGATTTAAAGATTTACCCTTCATGCATGGTGCCGCAAACACGCTCGTGGTGGCCCGAAGCACGCCTAAGATTAGGGCCCCTTGGATTTGGGGTTGCCATTGATCTTGGATAAAATCCAGCCATCCTCTTTGATGAAATCCAAGGGCCTGACCCCATTTTAGCTGGCTTTATTATTATTATAATTATAATTATAATTATTATTATTATATATATATATATATCGAATCTATCCAACTTGCAGGTGGCTACAGCCCATGGATTTGAGCCAGGACCGCCACTCTTTATCCTGGGGTAAACTTTTCGGGTGCGCCTGGAATCCCAATGGTTTTATTCCTTCCCACCCTGTTGACTCGCACCTCAGGATGGCCCAATTTCCGAAGGAATGAATATATTCCATTCCGCAACCCTTTTGGTCCTGCGTGAATGGGTTACGCCATGAGCAAAACCCATTTGAAACCTTTGGGTCCGAGCCATGGGGCCATAAGGTGCAAAACCAAAACAGCCTGAGGCAAAACTATCGGAACAGAACTTAAAGTTGCGACAGCAAACTTCCTTGATAATCGGACAGCATGCACCATAACAACACAAACAGGACTGCTTTGTGACTGTTTGCGCGCTCAGATTTCGTGGCAAATATTCAAATCCTTTCCGAACTTTTCGATGGAAAGGGTCTCTAGGCTGTCGACTACGAAACCAGCCGAGAGAATGCCTGTGGAGGCTAGGGCGTATCTAGATGAATAGAATATATACAATCTAGTATAATTGTCATAATTGATTATTCACGTATTTTGTAAATAGAATGCACCTGCTAAACCTGAAACCTAAGAATTCAACTCAATAACTAGGTGCTTTATGGTATTTTCAATGTATTTTCCCTTTTGCCCTAGAAATTCTTAGGGCACCGTAAGAATATGCGTTCAAAACCGTTGACCGAGTTGAAGTCCGTTCAGATGCGTTCGAACCCATTCAAACCCCCATCCTAGAAAGGTAAAACAAATTAGCCTAGCAGTACCCGTTCAAACCCGTACCAGTTCAAATGAGTTCGATTCAACCCCCGTGCAAAATGAGTTTAGAATGAGTTCGCTGCCCGTTCGCGAATGCAAACAAATGTTGCCTTTTGTTTCTTTCATAGTTGCTCTAAGAATAAGTGTTCGGACCTGACTTCTTGCGTTTGTATTAGAAATCGTTAGAAATTAGGCGAAATGCACTCGAATATTATTTCAATTGCACTAAGAACTTCTGGATTAATGTTTACCCGGCAATATCTGTGCATATATATTACTTTCAGTGCTTTATGGCCAAGGCCCCCATCCCTGCCGCAGAGCTTCCGGAAGATCAGTTGAGAAATTGTGAGGCAACAAAGGAATGATCACTCAATATCACTCATAGATTACACGCAGATAAGTTACAGTAAGATAAGGGATGACATTTCAGGTGGCAATTCTTGAAAGAAACTTTGAGTGCTGAGAGTGGAAACAAATACGGAAACCAATCCATATATAATATACAGAATTAGCACTAATCTTAAATATGCTTTATTTACAGTGACCGTGCTTGACATGTGATTAGCTGCCTTGCGCTATTTGCTTGGGGGCGTGCCGACTATGTTACGCAGTGCTGTTTCAAGCTATTTTTCACATTGCATGTCTCAAAGAGTGCCATGTGACGATGTGACCTGAGGCTTGCATAAGAGATGCAATGACATGCAATGATTGAAATGCAGCGTCATGCAGCATGCCCGCTTTATCTTCGATTGCGGCTGGCTTGGTATGAAGACACACCTTGCTTGGACCAACTGTCGCAAAACTGAAATATGGTTGGACACCTTCATGGTTGCCACAACCACGCCAGGTCCTGATTTGATAGCCACAATATGTCATGTGGGCTACCTTGAAGATCTTCAAGTAAATTTCCGAATGTCACCTGAATGATCCTGAATGGCCTCCAGAAGTTTTTGTTTGGCGTGGTTGTTTAGATTCTGGCGGGCAAGTCCTTTCTTTGTTTCCAATCCTTGCCGCACCACTGCGCTCTAGCCAAAGAAATCCGAACACATGTATGTACCCCAAAAGCAAGTATGACAGGTTCAGAAAAAAAATCAGTAATATGTGCACGTGCAGGCTGCCAGACTAACATTTGGTCATAAGTTTCTACGAGCAAGGGTGCGAAAACCAAAGCAACCAAACAAGCCCGTGGATATACCAAGGCAAATCCAAAGTCGCGCATCAATCGTATAGAGTTGAGATGAGTTGAGAATTTACCACTCCTTCAGCCTGGCAATGGAATTCAACTCCGGGCAGGACTTCTTGGTCCTGCGTGTCATCCATTCTGCAAAGTACGACCAGGACAGCCCAGGTGATCCAGTCCAAGGTGCAGAAATCTAAACACCGTCTTTCTATGATATTTTCATATATTTTCTATGTCTTTCTCTAGTCACTCGTCAGGAGATGTTAGCTTGAAAGCGGCTGTGACTACCTTTAAGGTCTTCCAGAAAAGGTCCATGGGACAATTTTTTGACAATTATGTTGATGGTTGTTGATGTCTTTTTTGGGCATTGTATGCATCAGGGCGTCAATGATCGATTTGTCATCCACGCGCTGTCCGCAACTTGCCGCAATCGCCGAAGTATCCCGAACTCTGTCTCTTCCTAGGCTTCGGACGAGCCCAACATGCAGCCTGACTCCACGAGTGCAGCACTTGAGGAACTGGATCTAGACCATGGCATAATGCATCACAATGTTCATAGGGTATGATTCCAGCATTTATTTGACGTCGTTATATTATGTTATATTGCTGCTCATGCGCCATTTGGATGCTATCCGTGTTCTGCATTGTTCGCAGCCAAATGTCCAAATCCTTCAGGAATTCGGGGCCAAGCACCCACCAGGACAAATCCTTGAAGCGCTTGCCAGCTTCAAATAAAATCGCAGCTGCTGTCCGGGGCGCCTGATGTGGGTTAGGTGCTTTCACGATTGATACCCTTGGGTCATCGTGGAAGATTTGCACGCACTGTACTGTACAAGAGGCTGGCACAAAAAATGAAAAAAACACGAGATTGTCACTCTTGGATTAATCCCCTGAATAGACGAACCAAGGCGCAGAATTGGCAGCGGTGGGTTGCAGAGCAGCCAGTAGTGAACGTGCAAGACAATCTCTGCGGTTGCCAAACGATGATGCAGCAGCTTTCCTGGTTTTCCTCAGCATGCTTCAGAAACTTTGATGCCCTTTTGGCAGCACAAGTTCAATGTGTACCTGGCATGCGACATAGTGTTGTAGCATTTGTACATTCAAGAAGCGTCCCCGAACGACCCTCTCCTTGCTTCTGAAACTCGGCCAGGAATGCCGGGAACTGCTCCCCACAGCTAGCAAACAAAAAAACACTTCCTGGCTTGGAAGAACGGTGCGAGTTTCCAGTCAAACATGGCGGCTCAGGGGAATGTGAACAATGCTGATGGGCCTGCACATGCCATGCAGATTGTGCACGTACATGCACTACATTTACATTTGCATTTACATCTACCAGTACATCTGCATCTACATTTCATTTATATTTATATACATTACATGCACAAAGGAAAGGCAAAATAATATGAATAACAAATAATGACTAATAAATAAATAAATGAATAAATAAATAAATACATGTGTATGATTATATAAACATATATGCACACACCCAGTACCTGTGTAAAACAAAAGAACCATTTTCAACAACCAAAACAAGTCGAAGCATGTCACAGCAAATCGGGTATCCTGTTGCCATAATTCAAGCGAGGCAAACACTTGCCACTGGAATCGGGTTCGCATCTTCACCAGGTCGTCCAACTGGAATCATGAAAACAAATGCCTGCAGGATCCTGCAGGTACATGGCCCTGTCCCTACAGAGTTACAGCCTCTACACATCCTGAGCTTGGAGTTCCAAAGCTTTTTTTTTTTTCAAATTTCCCCTGGGAAAGAAACATCTATTCCTATCAAAGACTTAACTCCGCCCTGGCGTATCTGGAATAATGAAGTCATATGCAAATTTAGTATATACTAGTATGTAATTATGTGATATGATATCATATATGTAAATTATGTAATTATAATATATATATATACACACATATATCTCTACATATATTTGTGGGAAAAATGAGACCATGCCTTGTGTGCCTGGTTCCAACTAACAACCGTCTCAAAGTTTCAGTTGGCCCATTTTGATCTCTTTCCCATTGAGAACAAGCGCTGTCTTGTTCTGAAATGGAAAGTCCAAGGTGCAGCTCTTAAGGCAGGGCCAGAAGAACTTGAAACGCATCTTGCAGTCGTGCGTCCAAGCACCTAAGCCGTTTCGCACGGGAAATAATGTAAAAAAGAATAAACGATAACAAAAGCCGTGCTTGATGTCAATGCGCAACAGATTGTGTAACCCATTCTTGACCTTTCATTCCCTCCTGCCGGTCTATGACGTCGTCCTGATCTAGGTGTGTTTTTGTGAATGGAGTCTGAATCCGCCAACAGTTCAAATGAAGGGCAAATATGGGTGCATTCCCAAGAAACCCTTACTGATAGAATACATATAGATTTAAATCGGGGCAGCATGTGTTGCATCAGCATAGCAAATAGAGAGATGATTTATGCTAATTTTTACTATTCACTTACTGCATCACATTCATATGTACTGTATGACAAATTCATATCAGCTACCGTAAATGATTCCAAGTGTTGAAACTTCTGTCCTTGGACTGTCTGTCTAGTATGCATATTATGCCGTTCACTGCCAAAGCACTTCTAGACTTGGTTGAGATCGGGTAGGTTGATGCCTGAAACCGGGCGCGAAAACACAAAACACACTATATAGTGGTAGTGGTGCTATTGGGGTTCTGTTCGAGCAATTGAGCAATTCACAGATTGAAGCGGCAGGGGAAATTCAAGCATGCCATAAGCAGCTTCAACGAGCCGATGGCATGGAAAGCAGCAACAACATCGCAACATTGCTGGAGACAAACGACGTGGTGGCTTCGACTACTTGTTTGTCCAGCCGTGGTTGGCCAAAGAATGGAATCTCGACAACTGTCAATTTGTGTCCAGGATCTCTCTCTATCATTCTCTAGTTAAATACTAAATATAACTGACACATAGTCTATAGTATTATTTTAGCGAGATGGATAGGACTTGGACAGAACCCCCTCCAACCCTCCTCTTGCTTTCTGTGCTTGAGCAGTTTCAAATCAGAAAATCACAATTTTTGCTGCCATGGCAATGTCGTCTTCCTAGATCAGGCTGCTGCAATACCAAAAGCGTTCCCCTAAGATCCCCTAAGGATGCCAATTCCTCAGAGCGGCGTCAAAGCACAAAACAGTACTGGTTACCGGTTGAATCTCATAGGTTTCTGGCAAGCCATTGCGACCAGTGTCACATCGACGAATCAGCTCTTCTTGCTCCCAGTCTGCCTGCTCACTTGGAGCTCCGACCATGAAACACCAATGTCGTAATGTCGTAATATCTCCCAACAATGGACTTGAACATGCTTGAAACATGCCACCGAATCATCTACCGAAACAATCTGAAACGAGTCCGATAACATCATTACAAGAATATTCCAGTTATGGACCAGTATGGACTAAGAATGAGTACAGTAGTAGGATGAACAGTGACTATTGTGGGTTTTCGACCCCGCCCTCCTGCACCAGCCAAAAAAATGTGCATCTGTGTCCAAGTTGCCAAATCCATGCCAGCTGCTGACATGAGCTGCCGCAACCTTCGTATCTTTTGCCATGCTGGCAAAACTTTTGGGATGACTCCGGGGACAGTGTGAGAAGAGTTTCAAATTCCCAAACTGCTAATATCTGCTAATACAAGTCCTGTCAATGCTTCGCATATCCAAGCATTCAAGGCTGCATAGACTTGCCATGACCTGCCTATATCTTTCACCAAGAATTCTCAGGATTTAAGCGCCCTGCCCACTACGGTCCAGAAAGCCGATCCGAGCTATGTCCATCCTCCAGAAATAAAAGCGATAAAGCATCGTAAAGCAACATTGAGGGTTGAAATGCTGCGCTTCTGCTATTGAGATTGGGCTTTTGGATGACTTGAAGCCTATGAATCATTCCGAGCACTGCACATCTGGCATGCTTGTAGCAAAGTCACCTCAGCTTCAGCTATGGTGGTGAAAAAAAAACAATCAGCAACATGATGCTTCCAAAAAGTGGAGCTCTCACTTGAGCACATGCCCGTGAGGTAAATGCAAGCAAAAACGATTGTCAAAAAGCATCCTTTCAAGTGTGAGACATGACTCAAAGAAACCTCACCAGTGGCAAAGTAAGCCATTTGGCACATCACGCTACTCAATCTCCATGTATCGTGCTTGTCCTTTGCAAACAGCAAAAGATTCATCTACGAGAGGCAGACCAGTCTAGATACCATTAAATCCATTAGCAGCATTAGCACATCCTCAGGACAAATTCAGTGTGGCCATAGGGGCAGCACATCTGACATCATCTGATCATCTGACTAGTCGTGAGGTCGCTTCCGATCTGGCATCAGCGGCATCAACTTTAAGAGATGCGCAAAGGCCATCGCAATGCTCTTGTAGTCAGTAGGCTTATCCAAACAGCGAATTTGGGAGTCGATCTCTTCCACGCTTGGCTCTCTGAGAGAGTTTGTTTGACTACTTCCACACTTGTCATTCTCCAAAATAGACTTCAACGTCTGCAAACCTGTCTTGGTTGAAAACTCTGGATGTGCCTGTGTGCTCAAACAGTTTTTCATGCTCATTCCCCAATGTCCGCTGTGGCAATATCCCCAGGAAGTGGCTTCTTTCGGGAGCAGAGCAACTGCATCTGCATGGTGGCTGAAAATGTTGAGACTTTCCTGTGCCAAGTTCAAGACTGTTTTGGCATTGTCAGACATGGGGTATCTCTGAAGTCCTGATTGGGTCCCTGCAGGATTAATGATCACAGTGCCACCCAGTGCCCGGCAAATTGCTTGATGTCCGAAGCACACTCCCACCAAAGGCCTTTCCTCCCGGACTAGCTTTTGCAAAAAACCCAAAAGCTTGGGAAGCCACGAGTCATTCTTGGAACCACTCGCGCACGAAGATACACTTCCCATTAGTATGAAACCGTCAAAGTCGTTGCAGTTTGGGAAAGCGTCATTAGCCACGTTGCACACTTGCAGCTCGAACGTGTTCGCCCCAACATCCTCAAACATCTCCATCAACATTTGTATCACTGTGGCTCCGTACACCTGATCATAGGCCACGTTCAAGTAACAAATTGAACGTTTGGGTCGAATCACTGGGCCCACTGTGTGAGGCTGGACCTGTTCCAATAGTTCGGCTTGAAGGTCTTTTGTTGACATAACCCTGGCAAATCCCTTCATATTATGCAGTCCCGAAGCATGTTCTTCGGCAGACTTGGCCGCACACGCATCATCCACAACTGTGACCAAGAATCCAAGATCGGCTGCATCTCTCACAGCTGACTCAACACATTGATTTGTCAATTGGCCGCACACAAGGAGATACCGCACACCGAGGTTTCGCAAAACATATGCAATGTTGGTGGAACAAAATACGGAGCAGGAGGTTTTCGGTAAAATTATGTCGTCAGCGTCAGGCATGATTTCTTGCAGAACGGCAGCACTGGAATGGCCTTTAGGGACAAAGAGTGGGCCACTGAGTTTGTAATCGAGAGACTGATCCCGGCCATCAAAAGTAAGAGCCTCAATGACTGTGTAAATGACCTCTGTACATGCTTGACGAGCAGCTTTCAACAGAATAGCAATATTGGGAACCATGGTCTGGTCAACTCTGTCAAAGAAATATGGTAACTCTGATCTTGAAGTGCCAGCAAAGACTCCCTGTCCCGCTCGGCTGCAATACTCCTGCACGTCGATCACTAGCACAGCTGTCTCAGAAGCTTTACAGGGAATCTGCCTGGTACATCCTGGGGAGACTTTGCTCGGATGCCCATACGGATATGCCATTGCAGCCAAGTAGATCCAAATAGCAGCGCGTGCTGCTGTGTAGCGGCTTTGATTGCTTGAGAAAGCTTGGAGTCAAGCTACAGGTGTCTTGCTGTCATATTTGTGAATCAACAAATTTCGCATGTGCATGACGACTGATTGCTGATTGGCATGGTTACAAAGCTTTTTGCGACAATGCCCTAGTGTGATGCTATGAGCCAAGCTGGACATGATTGGAGTTGCCCCCCTGGTGCCTTGTACATGTCCTTTGAAAATAGAGCCGTCCATCCCTTAGTGCCTTCCCCGTCTCTCTAGAGTCTCTAGAGCAGTGTAGTGTGCCAGCTGGCGCTTCTAAGTCCTTTGCGCCACGATTTCGAAAGCTGCGCTCCATCTGTGCAACGCGCGCCTTGTAAAAATGGGTGTGATGAAACATGATGGAACAACAGGAGACCTGTTACAAGGATAATGTCTTCAAGTCTGCGCCGTACCTTTCACATCTTTCACGAATTAGACAAATCATGACAAATCCTTTTAGTGGCCTCCAGAATCACGTCTCGCTCCGCCACAGAGGGGGGCAACTGCGGTCTGTTGGCAGTTGTCATGCCCTGCAACGGCGCATCTTGTGCGATCTACAGCAAGGTCACTACAATTCCGACAGTTCGCACTGGATGATCTTTTTGTGTAATTATCCTCCCGCATGCACACATTCGCCGTAAACATCACGACAAGGGAAGGACCCACCGCTGCACAACTGTGTTTTCTTTGACAAAATCAAACTTTATCGATTTCCGTGGGCTTGCCTCAAGCTGTGCTTGACGTAGAAGGGCCACAAACTCATTCAAATCCACACGTCCATTGCCTTGGATACAAACATGAGTTCGCTCACTGTGTCATACATTCCTCGGAGATTCTATTAGATCTTTGACGTTCTGAGAGTCTGAGAGGAAACAATTTTGGTGACACCGTGGCATGCTAATGTTCCCCTAAAATATCAGATTTTATTGGGCTACGCCCTGGAACCACCTATTGTACAATCCCTTCCCCCCAACATTAAGATTTTAAACACATGCCCAGAAGCAATGGTTTAGTATCGGATTTTTTCATTTTGGGCCCCTGATTTGGGTATGTATATGATTGTATATGTATTACATTGTACTACTAGATCTACTAGGGGGATGGGGTTAGATTAGCTAACACAAAGTATCAAGTCTATTTCACTGGTTGGTTTCTCCTATACTCGTACAACCCGTAATACGCAGATTGCCAATCTGCTGGTTGCACCCCTGAAAAAAAATCAGCCACTCACCCCCCCCACAGTTTCGCCATTTCGGCTGGATGTTTGACTCTGGGCGCTGGCAACCCTTTCACAGTGTGCACCTTTCAAAATGGTTCGAGCATCACATTTTTCGCTGGATATTCACGTCCTGGTTTCTTGTGGCCCAGCTGTTCTTTTTGTTGCGCAGACTAATCCCAATTTTCTGCAATTCAAGGGGCTGTAACAAACAGATTCTGAATCTGCTCATTACAAGCTGGATAGTGAAGGCCAAGAACAACGCATAGGTTTCAGACATTTGTGGGTTTCTGGCACTCGCGGTCGCTGTTTTTCCTTCAAGTTCCTTCAAAAAGTACTTTGAGTGGCAACCAGCCAAGAAAACAACAAATTTTCACACGTGTGTAGGTTTCAGCCATTTGGAAGAGGCAAGCATATTCTTTTTCTTACATAGACTCGGGACGATCACGGACGCATGGTAAGAAAAAAAACATCTGCCTTTTGGGATTGACCTGTAAGAAGCAGATTCACAACTCCACCACTTTTCCCCATGAAACTACAAAATCCTGGAATCTGCTTATTACAGGGTCACTTTTGGGGCAAGTCATTTTTGGTAGGGTCTTACTTGAGGAAAATCCCTGATTTTGAGGTGTCATAAGCAGATTGAAATCTTCTTATAAGACGTCCCCATCTATAATATCTTATAAACGTCTTATAATTCGATGCATTCTAAGGCATTCTATTCAAGGAAAGAAACACCAAATACAATAAACGGCAGGCACACACACACACACCCAACAGGCTTAAGCTTAGACATCGCCACGGGCATTCGGTGGAATACAACATATGATGGTGTGATATGGTGTGATATGGTACATGTATGATTGTATCATGATGTATGATGTATGATGTATGATGTGTATATAAAATTATGCAAAACATTGCAAAACTGTGGTTGAGATGAGGCTTGACCCGTGCGAATGCTTTGCTCAAGGGACTCAAGGCGTGTGGAACACAATGCTAAGGCTACGATTCATAGGAGCTGGTCAACCCGTGTGGCGTTCCAGGGTAAGTGGGCTTTGAAAAATAATGTAAGATACGTGCCGTGTAAATCCGTGTAATATAATCTTGCCGCTGACAGGATTTCCTAGTCGTACCGCAGTGAACTCAAGATTTGTTCTCCACTCCAGTGTGAATGCATCTAACGTCATGTGTAGACTCATTTTGAGGATCTGGCAATTTGTTTACATAAAGACACCTGGTATCTAGAAAGCTTCTTGGACTTGACGCATCAAACCACAAATGGCTTTGTGCTTCTCGCAAAAAAAGTCCCTGGTGCGGCGCGGGTTCATTACACGAAACTGCAAGAGGCACAACTCCGCCTTCAGTGGTGTTTAGAGTGTGAGAGTGTGTCGAGTCGTTTAGTTGTTCTTTTATATTCTTTTGATTTCTTTTCATCTTTTTCTGACTGAATCTGAAAGATCTTTGATAGTCTGTGGATCTTGCCGTCTGCGTCGGCCAAACGCCACAAAGCGCCCACATCCTCGCGAGTCATCTGGGCATCCTGCGAGAAACAAAGATCCGCCACATTTTCACATTTATATTGCCAATATTGCACCAAATCCCCTTTTGCCGCCACATGCAACTGCAACTCAAAACAGTGCCTTGAAATTGAAGACTATTTCATCTTATTTCTATGTACCCTGTGACTGAGAAAACCACCCAAAAACTCTGTTTCATTCCTTTTCTTAGGATCCAAGAGATTTGTGCCTGATTCAAAACCATGCGCTCGAATTCTGCATAGGAGAGCATGCCAGAACCTGTGAGGTTGAACCTGTCGAAACTGATGAAACAAGCGCAACTTGACTGCTCACAATCTTGATGCATCATAAAACACATTGCGAGACAACGCGACACGGCTTCTGATCTGAAGGCCTTTGGAAAAAGTTGGCAGGGCTGCTCATTGCTGGAGCCAAACGTCTGGCCTACAAGAAACTGAAAGAGAAGTGGCCGGCAACAAATCTGATTGAACGAGTGGCAATGTGAGAGTGAGGTTTCTGCAGAAGCTAGAGCACCACCTTACAAGCAAAGGTGGCAAAGCTGCCCGCCACCATTTGAGAACATACTGAGATATACTGAGCTAGCCGCAATTCGTCGGAGACAGGATTCACCCCAAGGATCAGTATCTGACCTCAGAGCCAAACCTAAAGCTGCAGAGAATCAGACCTAGTTGAACTGATGTGAATATCGTGAATTAATCGCACTTTATCATGAACCCTTTCTCAACATTTATTTGACTCAAGATCTGGGAACATCTGGGAGTCTAATGCTATTAAATTATGCTGCATTCCAAGTCATTCCATCGAGGACGCGGCGCATGACATGGCCTGAGGGCCTGGCGTTCCTTGGAAAAGCAGGAGCTGTTGGATGCTCAGCTCTGGAGACGAAGCTATCAGCCTCTCCGATCCGATCCGATAATTCCCATAGGTCCATAGGTCGGATGATGTCGAATGCAACCATGACAACATCGTGACAACCATATGGCAGCCATGGGGCAACCATGGGGCATGATGGACTTGGCAATTTTTGATCCCCCACCACTCCCTTCAAGCCCCCTCTGCCGCGAAGCAATCAGCTTTGCCAAAAAGATGTCTGGAGATTTCAACTTTGCATTGATCTGCATCTAACACAACTACAGTAAGTGATACAAACGAATCTAGACATGCCGACACGGAGCATGACTGAGTTCCTGTCCAGCTCTCACAGAAAGTTGATTTGAAGAAGCCTTTGAACCGTTTTGTCCCTTCCCTCGCGCCCCCAAAGACGATCCAAATCAGCAGTACCCAATCGGGGTTCCAAAGCCAAAGCCTCGGAACAGGACCAGATTGGTGGAGAATTCGAGGTGCTTCAACTGCTTCAACTGTTTAGATCTGTTTAGATCTGTTCAGATCTGTTTAGGATTGTCTTGGAGAGTTCGGAAGGTCTTTGTTCTCACAATGGAGGCGCCCATACCCAAACATCAACTTCCATCTGTGCCTCTTATCTGCACTGTGCAATTGATTCGTGTGCTGAAACAATGCATCCCAGTTCGGAGTCAGAACCCGCTTTTGTTCTTCTTTGGCGAAGGCGGTTTGAACGTGATTGAAACATTGCGGCCCTGAAGAATTCAGAAAGCATTTGGGCATGAAGTCTCTCTCTCTCTCTCTCTTTCTCTCTCTCCCTCTCGCTCATTTGTCTACTGTGGATTAATTTGGACAAGGATCACACACACACACATAAAAGAACTAAACAACTCAAGTGCACGCGCTTGGTGGTCAAAGCCTCGAACAAAATTATTTGCGTGTATATCATAGACCTTCAAGACGTTTTGAGTGAGCAATTTTCAGCGAGAAGGAGGAAGGCCGCAAATTCTTTAATTCAGGATAATTCAGGTCTGTTTTTGGGAACACTTCCAGCACAGTGCCTTGACTGACAAGGCAAGCACCTTCAAAATCCATTGCGACAAATCCTACAGTGAGAATTCAGCTTTGCTGAAAAGGCAGGCTATACTATACCTATGCAATATGGTCCCTGACGCTGCTCGCTCATGCTGGCAAGGATCAGCCACCGTTCTGTGTGGGAAGAATCGTAAGACTCTACACTGGCGAGAAAACATGAGAACGTATCAGAACATATGAGAACAGTATGGATCCAAAGTTCCAAGCGTAGTTTCTTCAAAATGACGGCAGCATGGCGATCCATCCCTGTCAGCATATTTAACAAACTTCAACAAGGCCTCCGGCTGTAAGTCTGTGAGCCCGCGGAGTGCCAAGCTGGGGGGCCAGAAGAAACAAACATGAAGCCGCAATGAAGTCCTTGAGTCCTCTGAGTTGCACTACAAAGTTAGTCACCTGGTCCATCAGCTTGGCCTAGGCAGCTCGCATCTTTGAGCGAGTGAATTTTCCTTGCTACACCTTGCTACACCCCAACCTAAGCACTTGCATGCTTTACAGATCAATGCGAAAGAGCGCACAGCGTGCAAAATGGAGTGCGCAAGAGCGACCGCCCAACTCTCTCATGCTAATTTTGCATGTTCCGGTTGGGCAGGGTCGGGGACCGGCAATAACCTGCCACTGTCTCTAAAGAATAACTAGGATATAGGGCCTGGGCATGCCTGGGCAGTGTCAAACACAGCTAGAGATCAAACATCTGTTCAGATACAGTGGCTTCAGGCGTCCGCATCCAGCATCACCTTTGCGAAGCGGGTGACTCAACCATTTTTGTTTCAACACGTTCTTTTCACCGTCCTTCACCGTTGTTCATATATTTTCAGACATTGCAGTGTTGCACACAATGATTAAACGTGTGTCACACTCCTTCACTGGATTCGGAGCAAAAGAGCTGGCCCGGCACCTTTCGATACTGTTCCAATGACAGTAGCCAGCCGCGCGGCCAGCCCTAGATTTTTTTCATATTTTTTCTGTTTGCGGCCCAGTGTCAAAGGGGCTGGTGTGGGCCTTACTCCAAACTCATAGGATAAGTCTGCACTGATTCGCATCTCAAATTCCTCCACTGGAAGAAGAGCTCACTCTTTGTGTCAACTCTGAAGGATAACTTTCAGAGAATTTTGGATTCTACCTAGAATCTGGGATCCTTGAAACTTTGCTTCATTTGCATTGAATGGCATTGTGAAATGCCAGGCCCCTCAGCAACACTTGAATTCTCTATATAGACATTCCCTTGCAAGCGGACGCTTATATAAGTCATATCTTCCTGATACAACTGATGCAACCGAAATAGCGTGGAGCTGGGCACCCCCTGTGGCCTGGAAGCCACATTTGTTAGCCATACGGAATGGGGATGGCATAGGGAAGCAAACATTCTTTTTTGCGGGTGCAATAACAAATAGAATGGTGCAACGGCTACAGAGCCCACCCGGTTTGAAGAATCAACCCTGCAAACCAAGGTACAGAACAAATTTCAGAAAGATACAAACATATTATAGTCCCACAAACAATGAAGCATGGTAACCAAATGTAACCAACATCAAACGACCGAATGCACACGCATCTTCTGGCCTTGTGAAGTTCCGTATGCTGAAATGGGCCCGGGTCCTCCAAGATCGAAAGCAAAGAAAGGCCAGAAACTCCCACTGCCAACGGTGCAAAACCTTCTGGCAAATTGTGAAATGCCGTTTCATCATGTTTCATTTGCCATTTTTGTCGCTTACTACCATCTCTTCCTCTCTCTCTCCAAATCTCTTGTGTTTTTCGCGCACCATCTCTCTCTTATATTTATTCACATGTGCTCACGTAATTCCATCAAAACATGCAATGATAAATCCACATAGTAGGTATATACGATATAACTGTATATATATATAATTTCCTTCATCTGCACGCGAATAAAAACATACTTTCGCGAACCCCTACGTTTATCTTTCGCAGGGGTCTCACATTAAAATCTATCGCTATTTTTTTCGCGAAATCTTTCGCCCCCCCTTAAAAAAACTTTTGCGAACTCAGCAAAGAAACTTTCACGGGGTCTCATGTTGGAACCCTGGCGGCCTTTGTAATGGACAATCTCTACATGGACCTTTGCATCGACAATCATTGTCTGCGCCCTCCATGCATTATTCTATTTTATAGTGTCTGCCCGTGGTTCTTCCACCTTCCATCTTAAAGCCTCTTAAAGCCCATGTGTAGCTACAACATGCTACAACTCGTATGGTCAGGATCTGTGCCACTTTCACTGCGCTGTTGACGCTGCAACGCTGCCTGCAGCCTTTTCTGGCAGTCCACACTTTGACATCTTTGTTGTCGTTGGGTTCTCTCGCGTCCCTGCTGCATTGACCGAAACCTAACTCCAAACAGCTCCTTCGGTCCTTGAGCTACGTACCTCTATTGTCCTTTATCCTTTATATTCGTTCATTGTATATATAAACATATAACATCTTTATATATTACATTACATGGTTGTATAATGTTATATTTAATATCTAATAATATTATATAAATATATATATATATATATTATAATATCCTTTCTTTGCTCCTTTCAATTTCCTGTCCCGTGCCAGGTGGCATCCGCAGTTGGATTGGCTATTCTCGGCTCCTTTCCAGCTTGCACCTCATTCATGTTCTCTTGCCAACACCGAACAAAAGTCTGCGCTTGACCCAAATACCTTTCCCAAACAAAGCCATTGGGAGCTTTGACTGTCTTTGACTTCAGCAAGCCTTGTTGCCAATTTCAACAGCCACTTGATGCGATTTGAATTCAGCAAAAATCCTTGGGCAGTCGCATTGGCTTCCCACCATTCGGAACCAACTATGAATTCTTATCATTATACTCATCTTTCTCATCCCTGCTTTTGTAGGCGACAGGACCTCGCAATCTAGCTAGAAACACCTCCCCCTCTCTGCATCGGCAGGCAAATGCGCTGAACATTGAGTCAGCAGCAATTCGGTATGCCGCATGCCTATGGCCTAGGCCTATGTATGCCTGGCATGGATGCACACTTCTTTATTCGACTGACATGGAACAACCACAGTAAATGCTCTTTACACCCAACCGTACATGTTCGTACATCTTATTCGCATTAGGTAGCGGCAGGCCCGTCCTCACTCCACAGCAGGAGAAACGCCTCTACGCTGTGCGTGATAAATCCTGGCAGTAGTGCAACTGAGTACAGCTGTCAAGCAATATCTGCAATAACTGCATAAGAAAAGAACATTGTGCTCCTGACAATGCATACTGAACCAAACTTTTGGTAACAACCCTCTCGTGACTCTCGCGTGAGCTGCAAAGGAAAGGAGAGCAAGCGCCTTCGTTTTCTGAAAACAATCATATTGTCTGCAGACAAGGTTCCCATGGAAGCTCTGCCAAACACGAAAGAAGAAACGAACCCGATGATGCCGCACCAAGATATGGAGCCTGACAATTTTTTGGCGAGACCAGATTCTAGTTGGAATCCATATGACTTCTGACATCTTTACGTCCTGTGTGGTGGTCTTCATAGGTCGTCTTCCTACAATGGGGTGAGCCGCATATTGACTTTGGGGTGCTTTAAAAGGCGAGGCTGGAACTTTCACCAGATCAGAAACAGGCAATACAGTGTCATAGGCTGCGTGCTTGCTTCGAGTGGCGCAGTGTTCTTGAGCAGTGGCTGACCCGGGAGGCGTAACTTCAAAAAAGGAGGCTTCAAACAACTACCAGCTACAATAACCAACCCAGCCTAACTATTCCAAATGCGGTGCTGCGTGTAGATGTTAAAAGCCTCCTTCGATTGGGTTTCAGTGTCAGGAACTCCGGGGCCTCTGAGTTTCGAAGTTGACACAAAGGCCAAACATATCAAAATTGCAAATCTTTTCAAACTTTGAAATGACTTGGAATATCTTGGAATCCTCCGATTTTCACACCCGCTTTCTCAATCTTTCTCCATCGTACGGGAGAGATCAGGAGAGGCAGCCTGCGAACCTCAACCAAAATGACCATATTGGAGACCCCCCTACGTATCAAAATATGAGGACCGTAGAGACAATCATCACTCAAACAGTGAAACATTGGATATCGATATTAAAACGATATCCATACAATATCATACAATCATATACGTGCGAGTGTTTATAGATGTTTATAGATATGGCAGTGTGTCAAAACCTTGTACCCCTGGTGAACATCAAAATAGCTGGTAAATGGATGTTCATCCCCCTAAAAAAGGTATTAATAGGTATTGATCCATACCCATATCTATGTCAAATATCTTGAATCCATGCCACCCCCGCTTTTGGGCCCGAAGTGGTGGATGAAAACAAAATTAGCAATGCCGCAGTGCCTAAGTCGCTAGTATGGTAAACTAGTCAGCCGTTCAGATCCAACAGTCATCCCATTCCACCACGCCTTGTTCCAGTTCAAAGAACAGGGCAGTGCCAACGCTGGCAGCGCACCCAAGCAATCCGCAAAGCAAAGACCCAAAGAAATCGATGGACTTTAGCATGATATCCTTCCAGATCTGTCCAGAACACACAGCACAACCACACTCTTCCCTATTGTGTTGATCCAAGTTTACCTACTTACAGACCCCACCCCACACAATGTCCCAGGTGGGGATGAGCAAGTGGGAGTTTCCAAATGTTTACCTTCTTTTTCTCGCCCTTTAGACTTTCAGCTAATTATATAATATTTGGAACTGTTTGGAGCTGTAAGTCATCCAGAGGCCTGTCAGCCAAATGGGCGACAAGTCGCCATGGATTCTTCCTTGCAAGGCCTCATCGCGTCTATATTACTTCGCAATCATATGCAATCATTTACATTTGTGTGTGTCCGTGTGCGTGTGTGCATGTGTGCATGTGTGCATGTGTGTGTGTGCGTGTGCGCGTGTCCTCGAGCAAAACCTCTGCATTTGCGCAAGTAAGGAAACCTCACCAAAAGAATCCAAAAGAGCTGTGCAGCACCCGTCCACATGTCAGTCCATTTCTTTGATTTGAGATACTGTTTCGGCTCTTGGAGTGGGGACAATGGTTCTATCACTGAAACCATTAGCTGTACCAACCTGTGCCAGCAACCTGCTCCAGTTTTGATGTCTCGAAATTGTTTAGCCTGCGCCTGCGCTTTCTGAATTTTGATTGTTGCAAAAAACAGAAAACGAGTCAAGCCACACTTTGCCAAACGTGCCCCTTCGATGTGGTTCACGTCCCGCATTGCAGAAACAGCAATCGCCCAAGCACCTCAGCGCACATTCGCGGATGATTGCTTGGGCGTCCCCTGGTGGCTACTTTCGTTGCGAGGCGGAAACCTACACATGCATCACATGCGACACTTTGCATACGAGATGCAAACCGAAATTAGGTAATCTTTCAGTAGGTAACCTTTCTCACCGCCACTTGAAAGCAAAACATAATACATACATGCAAAATGTGTGCAGCAAATGCTTTCGCGCGGTGCTGAGCGCTGACCGCAAAATAAACCGCAGAGAATCACTTAAAACACATAGTCCACAGTCAAGCCATCGAGAATCTCAGAAACTATATGATACCGACTTACGCCTGTGGCAGGCGCGAGAAAACGACAGCTTGAAGCAAAGACCCAAGTTTTCCGCAACAATGAACTGAATACCCGAACTGCTGCCCGTAAACCGCGTGCCACTTGATCATGGCAGTTGGGCAGTTGATTCTCCACCATAGAACGTGGGAAGGAGAACACGGAAGGTGGACTTGTGACGCTTACAGAAAGGCCACGTGTGCAGGACAGCATGGGCACTTCCGTTCTTTGCGCCATGATCATCCCCGTCCTTCTCCTCCTGCTTGTCTTCTTCTTCTTCTTCATCATCAACATCACCAACATTACCATCATCATCATCATCATCACCGCCATCATCATCATCATCATCACCGCCATCATCATCATCATCATCATCGTCATCACCAACATTACCATCATCATCATCATCACCATCATCATCATCACCGCCATCACCATCATCATCACCAACATTACCATCATCACCATCATCACCATCATCATCATCGTCATCATCATCACCAACATTACCATCATCATCATCATCATCATCATCACCATCATCATCATCGTCATCATCATCACCAACATTACCATCATCATCATCATCATCACCATCATCACCATCATCATCAACATCATCACCAACATTACCATCACCACCATCATCACCACCACCATCTCTGTCATCAACACCATC
>Ga0126342_10006138_pt1 | contig 21235 bp, 10 predicted proteins | sample Cyp1metagenome_FD_92528 | JGI IMG/M metagenome (GOLD analysis project Ga0126342, IMG submission 92528) | Coral microbial communities from Lord Howe Island, Old Settlement Bay, Australia - Cyphastrea 1 metagenome | ecosystem: Host-associated > Invertebrates > Cnidaria > Coral ...
CCAAAGGTTTCTGTTGGGAATATGTGGGGCTCATGTTGGGTTTGCCATGGCTTTGTGGTGGGGACGCTTCGACTGAGGTATCATGAAATTGTTTTGCCCAAAGGTTTCTGTTGGGAATATGTGTGGCTTCGGTGAGTTTGCCATGGCTTTGTGGTGGGGACGCTTCGACTGAGGTATCATGAAATTTTGTTGCCTTGCTCATCACTTCTGTTCATCATGTTTGTGGCTTATGTTGGATGTTTCATGTTCTTTTGATGAGCATGTTTTTGCTGAGGTATTATTAGATTGTTTTGGCGGGAATATGTGGGGCCTTTGTTTCATATGCAGTGGCTTTTTGATGGGGGTGCTTGGAATGAGGGAATGCCAAGCTTCCAAGCTGCTTTGGTGATAGCCTTGAAAGGATGTAGAAACATCCTTATGCTAGTTGTATTTAAGTTGGTCAGTATGTGAACCATCAGTGGTTGGTTCATATCTATTTCTCATGGCTATAGTGGGACCAACCATTGCAGCCCTTTCACCAAAATGGATTTCATCGTTGTGAGAATAGTCTAGCCGCTCTAGCTTGGGCTCTAGCTGCTTTGGTTTATCAACCGATATGACCAGATATAGTGTCACGGACGGGACCGTGAGTATAGTCCAGCCCCAGACCTTCTGCCATGAGTCGTTCTTAGTTAAACCTGATGTTTGAAATTCGATGCGAAGTTCAAGGTCAGAATTCAGCAGGCACTTTGTCTTTCATGCATTTTCTTCTTTGCTTCTTAAACAATAACATTGTTGCAAATTGACAAAATGTTTAACTCCTTCTCATTTTTTTTCAGTCTCTCCAACTGATCTCCTGAACTCCTGTTGACCCATTTGTCACCTCTTTCAGACCCAAAGTCGTCCAGCTCCTGTCGTTGAAAATTCTCCAAGTTCTTTGACGATCTGCATCCCAACCAGATCTCACGCAGTCTGTAAGTTTTTGGCGGCCGATTTCGATGCATTCGCCAGTCAGTGCTTTCACTGTGCATTCGCACCACAGCCAGCATTGAGATCCCTCGGTGCATTGGGGGAAGTCCCAAATTTGGCGCGATAAGACTATCAGAAGCGACCAGTTGTCCATGTCCTCATACGACAGTTGACGAGCTTTCCAGCAGTAGGTTGGTTTTTTTTTATGCGTTCCCAAAATTTGCTTCTCAAAGTCCCCCAAATCGCACCACTCAAGATCCAATCAATGGAAGCTCGATGATATAACTCATGAAGTTGGACGCCATATTGCCATGGACAGATCAATGATGCCAGGGATTAATGATGCCAGCCAATCCTCCCAAAATTGATCTGAGGCCATGGGTGTTGCTGTCATGCCACGGGGAGACAATTCGGGGAGACAATTAGGGATTTGCTAAAGTCATCGCCAAGTCATCACCCAAATGATCAAGATCTTATCGCATCAGTTGCTGAGTGTTCAGGTAACGTGGTGTGCTGGCTCCAGCGATGGTGAAGAGAAGCTTCAACGCCCGGTTCCCACAGCACATGACCAGTCTGTGAGTTGCTTCCAAGTTAACCATTCATACGATCTACCTTCACCTGAGGCAATCAGCAGTTGTTGGTTTCGCATGGTTTCGCCATCATTTTGATGCATGGCTTCAATCTGCGATTGCGTCATCACATGTCATCACCATCTCATCACGGGGCTTCATGGCCCGTTGACATCACCATGGGTCATCACTGTCACTTTCATCCGTGGGAGATGACCCATGGTGGAGATCACCCATTGAATCACCAATGGTTCCATGGTCTCAATGGAGATATGATGCACAAACCCTTGGTTTGAAAATATGATCCACTGCCATCTTTGCTTCAAGGTGTGGAGCCATTGAAGTCACAGTCGCCAGGGTCCCAGAAAATGTTGCACGCGTGGAAGAAAACTGACATCGACGTGCACCGACATGCAGGGAAGATGCCACGGGTTGTACTGGCTTCGGATGCCAAAATACCGATTTCATGACTTGGCACCAACATTGGCAATCATTGGCAGTGAATAACCCATAGCCCATAGCCCTTCGTATAGTAAATAAATGTTGGATTCTGTGGCTTCTTGGCTGCTTCAGGTTCCGAAAAGTTCCAAAAAAATCCAAAACATTCCCAGAAAGTCTAGACAAATCAAGTTGTTTCTTTTGCTCAATGAGTAGCCTCTCTTATGAGCGGCCTTAGCCCAAAGAAAGAGCCATGCATGCCCAATAGCTTCTGGGGGTACCATAACCCATGCTAACCATTAAGAATGGCCGACGCTAATCGCAGATCATGACACTGATCGCCAACCCATGTTTTTTCTAGCTGATTACCACTGAAAGGGATTACCCGTAGTATCAATCCTACATGGATTACCAATCCATATGAGTTCTAATTTTTGGGGGTTCCAACTAGATTAGATGTTGATATCCAAGTGAGATGAGAACCCCATGAGAGCAGTTTTTGGTGTCCGATGTGACTTTGATACAGCTTTTGCTTTTTTCAACTATCGAAGAAGATATTGCCGTTCTTTCTAAGGTCTTCATCGATTCCCAGCAAAGCAACTCCATTGGATCTCAGCTGGGGAACCTAGCAACTCAAGGGGCGTGTCATGGAAAGCAAAAGTTCTTGGAGATCATAGAGGCTAAAGGGTCACCATCGGATGATAGAGCCTGATCTTCAGAGGCAAAGGCCGCGCCGTTGGTGATCCGCTGGCATGATGAGTCGCCAACTGCGTGGCTGTCAGGAGGCTTCCACGAATCACATGGCGCCAGCTGCGGCACCGAAATCCGTACACGCAGCTTCTGCGCACAGTTTTGGGGTTTTACGTCTTGTGTCTTGATGTGTCTTGTATCTTTTGTCCTTTTCTGCCGTTATGGAACATGTTCCAAAAACATTTGCACATGCAGCGCTGTCACAATTCCCCATGCAAAACACACATGTCACAATGTAGTCTCCGCAAGTACCGTCTGTCCCCCAACAACCAGCAATCCACATCAATCAGCATCACACATGCTCGTTTCAACATGCCCACGGATAGGAACAACTGCGAATTGCTTGCATGTTGCCTGAACTGCATCATGTTGCTTGCGAAGTGTTCATGTTGCTTGAACGAATGCTTGAACTGTTCCCTTTCTATTTCCTTGGACTTCGAATGGCCAAACGCATCTCTTCTTTGATCTTCAGAAAGGCTTCCAACGATGGTCGAACCAAACGCTTCCTCTGAGGAACTGCAAAGATCCATTTACCTATTTCGACCATCCTCATAGCCTCACCAAACTCACCAGAACTCTGCGCAATTTCATTTAGAATCAAATATAGGTTGCACACTGATTGATTCCCTTCTCTCATGCCGTAAGAACACCAGCCACCTCCTCTCATTTCAGAGTGGCCAAGTGACTTGAGCAAAACATTTCACCACCTCGTGATGGCCTTTCTTGCGTGCGATGTCGCAGGCCGTATGGCCTCCGCTGAAGGATGGGATGATGGATGATCGATGTGATTACATGCCCTGGCCTTGTGAATCTTTGACTTCCACCGATGCCCCAGCTTCCAACAGCAGGCGAACAACATCTGCATGACCAGCAGCGCTGGACCAGTGCAAAGAAGTTCTCCGACCTGCAACATAAGCAGCGAAAGGTTGAAGCGATGGAAAGCAATGTGGTCTTGATCAAAGCGCATGTCGCAATGGGGTGGCTCTCTTTAGTTCGCCTGTAAGGTTCGTACGGGGGAAGGAACTCGATGTGTCTCGATGCGTCTCGTTAAATCTTGCGAATCTTCAGACGTGGGGGATTTGTTTTGACCCAGTTCTTATCTCGCAGCCTCTTTGTGTATGTAATCTGATGGTGGGCAAACGGATGTTTTCAGCGTGCATGTAATGTACACAGGGGGTGGGGAATTTGATCTATGTCTTTAGCTGAGCTCTTTAGGTGAGCTTTAGTTGCTGGAGTGGGTTGCTTTGGTTGCTGAAGCGAAGTTGCTGAAGCATAGTTGCTGAGAGTCTGTATCACGCACCAAGTAAGCAAAATGCAAACTCTCCATCCGAACTGCATCCAATTGCAGAAGTGACCAACGAGTATTACTCCTTAGGCACGACCCAACTGCATCTCACCTCTCATGATGGCATCAACAGCGGCTCTTGCCACCAGTAGCACTTTCACAACCGATGCGTGACCCCTGGCTGCACCCCAGTGCAGGGCTGTCATGCCTCAGCATGTTGAAACGCGCAGGGTGGAGTAATGTCAAGGCGTGTAGGTTAAGGGTCTGAGGTATGTGTTGAAAGTTTTTGGTCTCTGAATTGGTAGTTGATAGCGTCTCTTCTCTGTATAGGATGACTGGCATGTTTTGAAGAAGTACCCAAAGAAACCTGTTTCATTCATGGCTAAGCTTAAATGTAGCGACTTCTGCCTACACCACGGCATTTCTATTTCGGTCGCAAAGCGGCTCCCTGAGTTGATTCTTTCAAGTACTTTTGCGGCTCCCTAAATTTAAAGGTTTGGATGCACACGCTTTCTCCCACTCAATGGAACGTCGACCTCTTCAGGAAATTAACGATGGGGATGTTTGGGCCAACTGTTACACACACCGGATGTAGTCGCCCACTATATAGATATGGTACGGTTTTCTGAGGAATTTGAGGCACCGCGGACCCGTCCCCTGGGTCCGATTCTCTGGGTTGGGACCCCGCGCCCTGCCCTGATCGGGTTCAGAACTATTCTCGAATTTCAGAAAAGGCTTCTGGGAAAAATCATCTGAAACTCAGAATTCAGAATTCCACCATGTCGTTTGCTCAACTTTTTTTTGGTCTGATCGCCCATGAGTGCAGTCCAAAAAACAAAAAAAAAACAAAAACAAGTTGAGGGAGCTACATCGCATTGAGAGAGCAAAATTTACCGAACCCTGTAAATTACAGCAATCCCTGAAAATTTCCCTCTCACTTGCACGTCGCTTTCTCAAAGTTTTTTTGAAAAAAAGAATGTTATTTTTTTTCCAACACCGAGTGCGCGAAAAATAAAAATAAAAATAAATAAATGGGTGAGCTATACACCTCGGGATTATTCAGCGAGCACGCCGCAGCACCGCGCTACCGGTGTCTTCCAAACGCCCCTGCACTGATCAACCAAAACTGTGAATTTGCACACAAACATGCCAGTGATGCGCCCAACCACTTGAACTATCTCCAGGCCACATGATTTAACATCAGAAGAAAACTTAAGCAAAACCCTGAGCGAGATACATCCTATTGAGATAGCATGCGAGAACAAACCCTTGATAAATTGATTCTATAATATCTATATCTTACAACTGCACAGTATATAGAACACAACTGCACAGTATATAGAGGAATTAACGCAACACATGCATAAATCAAAATATTGTTGTGAACAGCAAACAATATCATCTCAAGCTTGCATAGCAATTATGGATTATCAATCGGATTTGAACTCCCCAATATGTTGTTACGTCAAATGCATTAGACAACCAATGGAATCTCTGAATTTCTCAAAATAAACAACTTCCAGTCTTCAGGCCGCGGCCATCCAAAGTGCTTTGCATCTCAAGCTGAGCCCTGGCAGCAACCAGCGACTCTAGCGCTGGAGCATTGCCAAATTCTGCCGCCATGTGAAGGCTAGTCATGCCTCAAGAAAAACTTGTGAGTTGAAAAAGTAAGAAGACAACTTTGAGACTCGCTATCGAGATTTATTTGGAAACTGCTCTGCATCAAATCTGCTTTTTGCTGTGCATAACTCTGAGGTTGCGGCCGGTGACGCTGGTCGCATCCACGTCAGCGCGGGCGGACAGCAGCCGCTCCAGCACCGCACGATCACTGGACCGTGCCGCAAGGTGCAAAGGGGTTCGACCTCACAACTGGCTGCAAGTCTTACTTCAAATATTAAGTTGCAAGTCTAACTTCAAAAAGTAAACACATATTAAGTTAACTTAACATACGTGGCCAAATTGGGCTGCAAGGCCCAGGGGCCCATCGCCTCGGTGAGACGATGGCTGGGATGGCACCAACGGTCGTCACCAACGAGACGAGGCCAGTGCCGTTCTTGGTGCTCTCCACGCTGTGAGGGGCGACTCGTAGGAAGTGTTTCACGGCTCCAAGTTTGCCCTCCTTGGCAGCCTGGATAATGTCGCTGCCTCGCAGAGTTTTGCCAAATTAAAGTTAAGTTTATATCAATGGAAAGTTTTTGATATCCCCCATCCCCACCATACCTGGCATTTCACTCTAAGATCCAGACAAGCAGCTGCCTCGATTTTCTTGGGCTGTAAATCATTGGAGAACGTGTCATGCAATCTGTCTTTGAGGTTCAGGTTCATGATGTTCATGAAAAAATGTTCCAAGGAATACTAACCTGTCAGGAAATGCGCTTCCAAAATCTTCCAAGCACCTCAGGAGTGTTTGCCAACATGGTGACCTTGGAAATGCCAGAGATGGAATCAGAAAAACACCTGACACAGCTTGACTCACTTGACAATTGGACTCAGCCGCTCCACTTCAAATGACATTCAAATGACAACTGGGATCCCCTGCAACCTGATGTAGAAAGCAGGCGCGCGAGCAAACCGCTCCGAAATGCTGAACTTGATGCTGCAAATCGACAAAGAGAAAGTCTTGCTAAGTCCAGCTGTCTGAAAGGCATTGCCTCACACTGTTCTCAATCCGCTATGTTTCGATTACATGTTTTAGACGATGGCATGTTTTTTAGAAAAATTCATTTTGACGACGGCATGTTTTTTTTTGGACGCTCAGCAAAGCTAAAAGGATTCTCTCAGTGTCCCTGACGAGGCCTCAGCCGCAAAGGAGATTTCCTCCAGCATCGCCTTCTCCCCCATTCGTTGAACGGGATGGGATTCTGCATGATTCTGTGGCCATACATGATGAACTCCTCTAAAGCCCATTAATGACATTTCAATGTTGAACCATATCGTGCACCGTGAAACAACTAGGACTTAATGCCAGTGAATACAGTATCAACAACCATTCCTCTAATTGCAATAGCCATCACGAAGTGCAATTACTCAATACCATATATACGGTACTGAGTCATCGGTTGACAATGTGGTTAGATGGTTAAATGGTCAAACCATATTCGAGTGCGCTGCAGCCACAAAGTTGGAGCTGGCTCTGCTGTGCTATCCCATGGTTCAAACTTAAAAACCAACAGCCATCAACTGCATGCCATGACCTAACATGGACATTGTATCACCGCAAGTCATGGAAAAGTTTGAGGTGAATTTGAGAGGGATCGGAGATCACCTTGAAAGTAAAAACATTCGAGGGACAGAAGTTTGAGTGCGAAAGTTGGGGACAAACGAAACATACGAGAGAAGGTGTAGAGAAGCAAGGATGAAGAAGCAAAAACAGACAGGAGATTAGGGCACAACACAGGAAACTCCTCTCACACTCCAAAATTTCCAAGATCAACTTCCTGAGAGCAACGCCATTGGACTCATCATCGCGGATCACCAACGGCGCAGCCTTTGCACAGGTCATCTCGTGAAGGACAGCTGTTCAGCATCAACTGTTCAATGATGCGAATTGATTCCGAGGTCATGGACTCCCCTTAGCACGGCACTCGAGATCCAAGGAAAAAATATGTCACAAATCCATGCACGCTGCTCAAACAAGCTATCTGTGCCCGTTATCTGTTCTCCCATCCATGCACATTGTCTGTTTTCCCTTTTCAACGACCCAACCTCTGGACATAGAACATAGAAAATCAACGATGAACATGAGAAACATGGAGACCCAACCTCTGGAGGTGATGGTTGTCATTGATCGGCACGAGTACATGAGATGATGCCAGGAACGCACAGGCAACATAAACACAAAAGGCATCCCAGGTGAAAAATGGTGAGAAATGGTGAAAAATTTCACATCGTTTGACAAACGTACTGGAGATCCCAGGTGAAAAATTGTGAAAATGGCTTCTCTCTGGAGCGTCACAGCATCTTGGTTAGACGATGGCATGTGCAGCCCATGCGTCACAATGATTATCACAATGGATATTACTAATGCTTCCCATCAGTAATGTTAATCATATTCATCATCATCGACGTCATTGGCATGCTTCATCATGTTCATCCGTTTCTTTTCAACCAACTGATTTCAAGTGAATGCTTACGAATCTTCTTGAAAATTGTAGTTTCAGGTTTCAACCACTTATGGGTAAGATATCCCTGAAACAAATAAGAAAACCGTTAAGCTATGCAACCCAGGGCGGACGGCTAAAACCTTTTTGTCCTGAGCCACAAGTGCTACAGATAGCTGCTATTATACATGGTGATTTTGGGTGATGTGTAATTACACCCCCCTCGGTGCGGTGGGCACAGCGGTGCGCGAGCAACGAACAGCTCTCCACACACACACAAAGGTCACCAAGGCTCAATCAATGAGTGAATTAATGGCCGCGACTGCTCACGGTGGCCACAAAAGGAAGATGTGCGCTTAACAGAGTCTGGTCCTACCATTGGCACATCCTTTCGGATGGCGTTGAAAAGAAAATGGAATGCAAACGAAAGACAACTGATCACTTCTTTTCGACCCAGTTTCCACGTGCATCCATCAACCACCACTTTCCTTTCCAATAGGTTGGCTTTTGATACTCTTGCGCAGGCCTTGCACTCGATGATGAGGCTTTGGCAGCTGCTTGCGCAGTGCGACTTGACGATGCATCAGCTGAACTTGCTGCCTTTGGAACAGAAGCTCTTGCAACATTGGCGTCCTCGGCAGCTTTGCGCTTCGCCTCGGCATTTTTGGCCTTAGCCCTTTCGGACTGCTGCTGCTGTTGCTTCGCCAGGTCGACCACGGTCTTGTGATTCTTTGCGAAAATGTTGTTGAGCTGTCGTTGAAGGTTGTAGTTCGCATCCAAATGTTCCACACCCTCCCATGTGATCAGGATGTTGTCATGTGGGAACCTTGTGACATGACGAACGTACTCATCATGGCTCAAAACTGCATTCTTGAACAGTAAAAATCCAACCCAGGTCATATTTGCCATTGAAGTAATCTGGAAAATGCCTTGGGTGACTGTTCAACTAAACGAGTCTGACCGCTGATTTGTGTTTGATCGAGGTCTGTGCCCCCACTCCCCCAACGATCTCAGAATGAGTCCTCTTGAGCTTCGGCATGACGGCAAACCTGAGCAGGTCAAAGAAATGCATGTCCTCCTCGGTGTTGCCCTCCTCCAGCATTTGCTCTCGGAACAAGTCATCCATGAGGTAGCGATCGTGGACGGAGTGAAAACTCAAATCAATCACTGCTCTCTTGTGCTTGCCCTTGGCGTCGTGCACCCAGTCAGTCTCTGGAGAAACACTCCCACTTCCTGCAGCATCGACAATTCCAAGAGATTGCAGTTCCTTTCCGGTCATCGACTGAGCCAAAACATCTCCTTCAACGCGGTGCTTCAGACCAAGCTTCTCCATCAGTTCCACCCGACGCTTGCCGATCGATTTCCTGAGCTGAGATGCAGTCTTCTGCACGATGAACCCACATCCGTCGCACTTCAACTGGCCCTCGACCATCGTTGCATCGCACTCCGGACATTTCAGGATCTTCAGCGGTCGGTTCAGCACAGTTTCAACACCTAACCACTCGGCAGTCTTGCCTGCAGCCGTTGCTGAGCGTCCAAAACCTTCAAAAGGACCCGTTGCAGGAGGGATCACACTCTGCTTTGGCGGAGGTGACTTGCCTGCGGTGTCGGCCTTCGGCTCTGGCTTCAGGAATGGCACGCTATCGCTAGCGGCGGCTTCTGACCTACTGCCAGAACTTTCAGCCACTGTTGATGTGCCCTTTGCTGCTGTCTCAGTCTTGACCTCAGTTTTGTCATCGGTCTTCTCCTCCTCGATCACTGTCTTGTCAACCCTTGAGGGTGGCTTCGGAGCAGGTCGAGTTGGCATCTTGGGCGGAGTCTTTGGTCCAGGAACAGCTGGCTCCTTTGGTGGAGTTGTTGGTCCTTGCACTCCAGCTTCTTTGGCTTTCTTCTCGGCGATCAACTTCTGCACGCTCGGCGGTGGTGCTTTCACCTTCAATGGCATGCTCTTTGGAGCAGCTTCGGCCGAGGTCACAGGTGCTGGCACTGGGGGAGCTTTGAACGGCAGTTTTGGGGACTTGTCCTCAATCTTCTGCACGCGTTCACTCACAGCAACGTCCAGTGAATAATCCGGCTCTGTGCGCTGAATTCGTGATGTCCTGACCCACAAGTTCTCGCCAGTGTCGGTGTCCTTCGCGGTGATGACGTACCTGGCAGGAATGGTCATGGTTGTGAGAATCCCTTCACTCTCCGTCTTGAAGAAAATGATTCCATCACGAACAGCTTCTTGCATGTTGATCGTCAATTGAATCGGGTGAATGCGACGAAGTCCTGACTTGAAGTCTTCGTCTTCCAATGCCTTGGCAGAACAGTACACATGCGCTCTTCCGCTGTTCACTCGAGGACCACCGCCGGGGATGAGGCCATTGAGCATAATGTCTTTCCAGAGTGAACTCTTCGTCCACGTCCTTTCCTTCGACAGTTGGCAAACCTGCAAAGGTTGCGCGATCCTCTTGACTCGTGTAGGGAGAACAATATACCGTCTTTGCCAATGCATAAGGCTTGAGATGGCTTGCAGCGTGCTCATTGTGGCCTTGCACACAACGCACCTTGAACGGCCAGTAGCTCAAACTCATCCTGGTTGCAATTTGCATGCCTGGTGCTCCAAGGAATTGGAATCTGCCACGACCATCTTGCAACATTACAGCGATGATGTCCTGCATTGAAAGCCGCTGATCTTTCCATGGCAACTCCCTGAAGAGTGCGACGCAGAAATCCTCAATGTCAAGAAACATTTGATCATCGAAGGGCAAACCTGTGTTCTTGCCATGACCTCTCAAGACCTTGTTGAACTTGGTTTTGTGGTTGTGGAGGTGGCCTGAGTACCAGATTTTTCTGCCATCTGCGGGTTGCATCATCTCCTGAGTGACTGGAACGAGTTCGTATGCGTGACCCTCAACGATGACATGCTGGACTTGATCGCCTGCAACATTCTCCTCAAGACGATAGTGATAACTATCCACGTGACCACTGACATGCGCGACGGCTCTGTCTCGGTGATCCGAAACGTATGGCCTGTGCCCCAAGTAGTTCTCAGCATACTTGTCGTCAGATGTGTCAACACCATCCCAAGGATTGTACTCTGGCACGTTCTCTCGAACGGCGGGCTTTGTCTTGTCCAGCGGCTGCGACTCGGCCTCTTCAATGTCCTCCTTGTCGACTGGAGCCATCGTGTTTGGCTGTTCATTCTCAACCTCCTCCCAAGTAAATGGCTTTCCCTCCCCATCAACATCAAGCGACTTGGTGGAAACCATTGGGGTGACATGCCGCTTCCATAGTTGTTGGAACCCATCGGAGAACTGTTCAAGCGTCATCCAGCCTTGACGTTGATCATAATCGTTCATGTTCCGCCGACGGTGCTTGAATGCAACGCGAGAAAATTTCTCCACCTGTTCCTCCACTGCAAGCAAAAGGCATGTTGAGAGAATGAAGTGAACCATCTTGTGGGCATTTGCCTCTGACTGCTCAGCATGGTAGTGATCTTTCAACACCAACCTGTACGGCAGTTCATCATTGACCAACCACTTGATGTGACCATGCGGGTACTCCGACAACTCAGCATGGAAGGCTTCCCGCAATTCCTTGTGCAGCATGCGTCCGCATGGACGTGACCCATAGATCTCCTCGTCCGGCTCACAAAGAAGAGCCGCCGCACCAATGCCAAGCTTCTTGAGCTGATCACTGTACCAAGTCAGGTGGCGTTTGCAATCTGCAAGCAAGTCAGGGTAGATTCCCTCCGGGTAGTCGTACGGCCAATGTCCAGTCTCATCGATTCCGTACTTGCCAACAAGTTCGTTGCCCGACCATACAACCAAAGACACGATCTGGAGCTTCTTGTGTGGCAAACCCGCAAAGGTTGCGTCGAATTCAGCTTTGGCCTCACGACACAACTCAATGTTCCTTTTCACGATGGGTCCTAGACTCTTGCCCCACAACATCTCATGCTTCACCTTCCACACTTCCTTGCGTTTCGTGTCCGACAAAGCCTGACACAAGTCGTGGCGGCGCAAGCTCTTTTTGGAGCCTGACACCATTGCGAGGATTGAATCCGAAGTGATAACATAAACTGGCACAACATCGCTGTTGGCGTCTTTCCAAATACATGGGATCTCTTCGGGTGCTGGGGCTTCAAAGTTTTCCAAAGCGCCGAAATCAACTTCAAGCAGGCGGTGAATGTTGGGCAACCAGTCTAGGTCTTTCAAGTAGACACCAGCGATGGTCTGACAGGTGTACTCGCTCATGAAAGCTAAACACGCGTCCTTCCCTTCTTGAAGAAGTCCAAGTTCTCTGGTGTTGCCCACACAAGCCAAGGTGCAGAAAAGCTGCTCCCATCCAGCCTGGTTCCCAACCAAATCGTAGAATCCTGGCCAGAGCTTTGCAGGTGATGGCACACTCTCTCGAGTGGCGTCGGAAGCAGAAGTTTGACGAGATGACGATGCCATAAGTGCTGGACAAGCGCGGAGCGACCGAGGTTGATCCGCTTTCGATCTTTGAGCTTGCGCCAACACTGTGGATGAGAAGCAGCTATGAACCAGATCTGTGAGCATGAATGAATAGTTCTCGGCAACTTTGAGTGCTGAACCCCTACTCTGGTCATGTTGGTGTGAACCATCGCACTGATACTGGTCAAACACTGACATTGAGTCCATGTTCGAAGCTATTGTCCAACCTTTCAACATCGGTAATCCCTTTCCTCCGACAATGCCAAACCTGCAACCATGGAACGAGTGTGGTACTAAATCATGTTTTTGCAAGAATCTCTGAACTACAGGCCATTTCCAATATTTGCACTGCATTGACAACTCGAACGCGACAAAAGTCCTATCATCCTTGATGTCTTTTAACAGCTGTTGCAACGATTGGAAGAGCTTAGAGAATTCCTTCTGTTGTTCTTTGATTCGTTCTGAACCTTCCAAAGTCTGTGCATTGACATTTCCCCATGGACTCCCTCCCACACATGGCAATGAAGCATACAAAAGCAAATGCGATTGTGGATGTTCTTTGCGAAACTCCTCAACTTCATTGGCTAGCCATTTCCGGCAGCGAAGGGTAGTCCCATCATGTTTCTCTGTGACCCGGATCATGTGGCAACCTTTTGTTTTTGGTCGTGGTTGGCACAGTTTTGAATCCTCTGAACAGCAAAATTCGATGAGCATTCTGTTGCAGTTGTCAGTTGACCCCGGCTTGGATTCCATGCCCCCCTGATGACTGGCTGCAGCGGCTTTAGGGTCTACTTGGCGCATCTTGACGGTGGCGGCAGAATCATCAATCCACGATGGTCCAATGCCAAGAAGCCTGAGAGCGTGCTGCCATTTGGTTGGGCTGGTGAATGCCTTGGTCAAAATATCTGCGACTTGCCATATGGTGCCAACATTTATCATTTCAAATAGGCCCCGTTCGAACTGCTGTTTAAGCCATTTAAAACTTATGTTTTGGGTCTTGTTGACATGGCGCATGGCTGAGGAAGTGCCTGTTGATGTCACGGTGATCGTAGCCTGGTTGTCCTCCATAAACTGAACCTTTGCAAAGTCTGGGAAATGAGCAACCAATCCGTTAATGTCGCTAGCCTTAAGCCCTCCATCGACATTCCCATACCTAATCTCATCAATCTCAGGGTCAATCCTGGTGAAGACGGAATCAGGTGTCGATGTTGGCTTGTCATTTCTGACAGCGGCCTTTTTGTTTCGTTTGAAAATGTTGAGTTGTTCAACCAGCGCGAGTAGTGGGATACCTTCAGCTCGAACGGCATGATTGGCTGACACCACTTCGGCTTCTGTTGAGGAAACAGCGACAACGGTTTGCTTTTTGCTAAATGCATTCAAGGGATAGTAAGTATTTGGCCCAACAAGGATCATAGCACAACCGGATGTTGATTTTGAATCGTGCTCCCCTGCATGATCGGCGTCGGCAAATAGCCATAGTTGACAGTCTTCCAGTGCATCACCAACAAAGCCTTCTAGGAATAGATCCTTGGTGGAGTTAATGTAACAAACCAACCGGTGAAGAGCAATGTCGCATTCTGCAGACCATTTGGTCACTCTAGAAGCTAGAGACTGGGTAGCCCTGAGAAGGTCGTACCTGGCCATTCTGGCCGCAAACAAGATTTTCATGAGCACCTTACTTGCTATTGGCTGCAACCTACCGGGTTTCTCTTCTTCCGACAACGTGGGTCTGGCTATTCCCGCTTCAGTGAAAGGTGTACTTGCTGTCGCCAACTTGGACTGATCAACTTTAGCTAGATCACAGTAGGCTTCAACACAAGATGAAAGAAACGCTGACATGTCGTATCTTACAAGATTCACTGGTTTTGTCACGCACTTCCCCTTAGCTTTGACAGCTTCTTCTATGGGTTTGAAGCACTGGGCTTTGACTTCATTCTTTGCTTCCCTTTTCTGCCGATGAGGTCCTGGCCGGTTCTTGCTTGGTGTGGCAAACTCCTTGGAGTTGCGCGGGCACGGCGGAGCATCCTTATCTTGACCATACCGAAACACGGTTTTCCCAGTCCAAAATTCATTGGATTGCACGGATGTTTGGTGAGAGTCCCAGTTATCAAGGAAAACTTGATCATTGACTTGATTCACCAATGGACAACCTTTGAAAGTGATCGGAACATCGACATATGTTACGCGATCTGAGTGCATACCTTGGGCAAACGTACCCCCCTCATCACCGGGCTGGTAGAACTTCTTCCTTGGCTGGAGATGATGTCTGGTCCAAGTGTGCTGCTCTGCATTGTGTTCCCAATAATCTCTAGTCCTATGGCAGGATGCTGCTTGAGTTGTTGGTGGGTCGAACACATGGGCAAACGGGTGAGCGTTGCGAGGGAGAGTAACATTGTTGAACTCTTTGTGATGACAACCAAAATACCTATCATATGGTTCCGGATCACCTAAGTTGATTGCTGAACGAAGGTTCTTCCATGCGGCGTCAATCTTATCCGTGGGTCCTGCCAGTTTAAAGTCATCTACATAAACCACGAGGATGCATTCAAACTCGGGATGATAAAAGATGCTTTGCCAAACGTCAGGAAGGATATGTTGCCAACCTTTGGAACCAATTTCTTTATTCAAGTGCTTCTCCCAAATGCCGCCACTGTCGGGGTGACCATACAATGCTAAGATTAATGGTACCATCGGCTGATGAAAGAGCTTGTGCCAATGCTTGGGCCATCGATTTCGAGGAAGGCTAAGCCACGTAGGCACACCGTCAAACAACGCTTGAATATAGGCTTGGATGGCGTCTGCTTGTTGCTTGGAAAAGCCAGGCTGCGAGCCATATGCGTCAAGCAATTTGGCTGCCTCCATCGAAGCTGGTGAACTGCCAAGCTCTGCGAACAATGCATGATCGGAGTTTTCATCTCTGACATTGTTGCCCTGGAACACTGTTCTACCTTTGAACTTCCTAAGTGGATTGCCTGGTTCCAACTCCGCACCCTTTTCATAACATGCCTCGAAAATCCTACCAAGGTGCACCTTCTGTTTCGCTGCGCGCGCGTCATCGATGATTGTGCGGCATTCGCGAACCCTACTTTCATCCCATACGCCCTTAGACCTAAGGTTTTCCCATTCCTTGTCAAGTGCTTCTTGGGCTTTCGGGTTGCGAGCGACCTCGTCCTTTGAGACTAGTCGTGCGACGTTTGCGAAGAGCTCAATGGCAGTCTGAAACTCAATCTCCTGAATCTTGGCTCTTACGATTTCTCGTAGCGACGAGCGATGCTGTTCAGGAGTTGCTGTCCTATTGACGGGCATAGCCGGCACGCTGAACTTTGGACGGCCCTGTGGGACTACTTCCCATTGTCCAGAACAAAGTGTTGCAACAGTGTGCACTGATTCTTGGCTAGCCGTTAAGGCAGCGGCATCTTTGGAGGCCTTTGCACTACTTGGCTTTGAGCCACTAGCTTTACTTTGGGTGGTGAGCTGTTCTTTTGCTTTCTTTTCCTTTTCCTGCGCGATAAACTTTGCACGATCTTGTGAACCCATTTGTTTCCAAAACTCTGAGGGGATATCAGCTGGTCGTTGGGATCCTTTTCGTTTTCGAACAAGCCTAAGACCATCCCACTCCATGTTGTCAGGAATTGGGTCACCTGAAGGTGTCAGTCTGGGGGCCCCGGACTCGGCAGCAATGTCGGCAGACATCTCCTGATAGAGTTGCTGTGCATCCGCATCGAGGGGTTGTTCTGGAGTCTGATCGGCTGGGTTGCCTTGCACGTACACGAATGGAGGTGGTGGAAGTGCCTCTGCTGCATCAGCATTGGGCACAACCTCACGGTTGGCGTCTTGAATCAAAAGGTCTTGTGGCTTGATGGCTTTAGGCTCTTTGGCCTCTTGTGCGGCGCGAAGAGGAAACACGAACCCGCCTGAAGGCAAAATGATTTGTCGAGACCGTTGCACTGTGATACTGCCGTTTTCGGCATGGTAATCTAGTGCGTCGAGCTTCGCAACAAGATACTCACCTTTCCACTGATGACCGGGTTGGATGTAATATCCAAGAAAGACACCATCATTTGCAGTGGGTGACAACTTTCCAGAAGTATTGTCAGGTCGATTGGGGTTGTTGTAGAACAAAATCTTTGCCCCAAAAGGAACTTTCATTCCCCCAAACTCTTCTCCAAACCTAAGCTTCCATGGGGACTCATTTCCATTCAGCTGTTGGCACGCATTCACTGCGGCGGCATGATGCTGAATTGCCAAAGGCCAATACCTGAGGGGGAGTCCTGATTGAAGAAGGTTGGAACGTGCTCCTTCGAGCATTTGCCTCACTTCACGTTCGGCGAACGATTTTGACGAATCAACGTACGGCATGCTTTTCTGATGTCGAATTCCGAGGTCCTTCATGGCTGCAATGAGCTCTCGACTGTTGTCGGTGTAGATGCTCTGCACTGGAACCTTGGGATCGATGTAGTGATGAAGAGCCTGAATGCAATCATCAGCTGACTTCGAGGAGGATGGATATACAGACCTATACTGGGTGTGCACATCTTTGATCACCAAAGCAACCACCTCGCCATTCACTCCCTCCTCCACGTTTGGTTTGATGATGACATGGTCTGCAACAACACGGTCACCAAAATCTTTAGTTTCCAAACGGCCTTGACCTCCCTTTCGCCTGGCCTGAGGAGCTAGCATCCGTGCCTTTTGGCACACCTTGCAGAAAGGGTTCTTGGGGAAATGTGTGAACTGGTGTGAGGCTGACATGGCTTCCTGCTCTAAGTCGATTGTGCTATGCGATCGAACATAGGCTTCATCTTCGCCCTGCGGAACCTGCTCGTCCAACGGCTGGCCTTCAACACCGGCTGTGGCAAACTCGTGAGAGTTGCGACAGTCAGCTTGGAGCGGGCGATCTTTCTTGAAAAATTTCTTCGGCACTACTTTGCATGATTCGTTCAACACTGGAACATGTCCATCAATTTCGAGAATAGTTACCTTTCCATCTGGTCTCACAAGGATTGGTTGCCCCCCTGATGGCCAAACAAAGCTATAGCCCTGCTCCATACACCGGATGCCGACTGACAACACTGCTGGGGTATGTTGCAAAATCAGAGGCTGGCATTCACGAGCGAGTCCATGGATCTTGGTGTCGATCACTTCGCGGGCCTCAGTTGCACCATTGGCGGTCATGAGACTGATCGGCGATTCGATGCGGTGACGATCTCCTGTCTTCGCGACTGAAATCATTTCTTCACTGATGAGGTCTTGTTCACTACCGGAATCAATCAACCAATTGATGGAGTTGCGTTGGGCTGCAGCAGCACTAGAGCTCGATGCAATGGGCTTGGCATGTGTTGTTGGTGGCTGCACCGTTTCCGGTGGCGAAGAACCAATGTGCTTTGGCTCCATCAGCCTACGACAACACTTGCAAGTGAGCTTCAAGAACACCGGATGATCCTCAGTGCAATTGAATTTGCATGCTGGTTCCCAATCGCCGTCGAACATTTCAACTGCTTCATGTAGTTGCCTTGCAACGACCTGGGCTTCATGAACCGTCTTGAGGTTAACCTTTGGGCATTCCTCAGTAGTGAAAACCTTCTCATGAACCTTGGGTGTGATGATGATTGGACACATATCTCCTCTAGCGGGGATCTTGCGATATTGAACACGGTTTGAAAACATCACTGACTTGCCCCCCTGATTCAGCACATCCTGCGAAGGCTTCGGCAAACGATTACGCTTGGCGATGCATGCACGCTGAACCAAACATGGAGCTGTCTTTTCCTTGTTTTTCTTCTTTGGATTGGGTGAGTCAGATCGGGGCTTTGCCTTCGGCTTGGCAGCGGCAGCTGCAGTGCTCTCATGCATGTAGTAACACTTGTCACCACGCTTGCACTTGCCAGCCTTGAAGAACGTGCACGGGATTTTGGCCATTTCCTCCTTCGTCAACTTAGTCTTGTTCTTTGGTGGGGACTTCGTCTTCGGTCTGGAGGGCTTCCTAGGATTGCGAGGCTCACTGTGAGCTCTAGGATCATGGCTATACGGGCACTTCTTTCCTAACTTACAATTTCCCTCACGGAACTTGAAGCAGGGTTTGTCCTTCTTATTGTCTGGCTTTGCCCTCTCTGATGATCTTCCTCTTCTTCTTTCTTTGTCTTCTTGCTTTCGATCATTGGCTGCTGCTGCGGCCTTGTTGGGGTTCTGACGTTGGGCAACACGATCACGATTGGTCCTAAGACGTTCTCGATCGATATAGTTGCGAACGCTTGTCAACAGGAATTGGTAGGTTTTGTTCTCCTCACCTTCCTTTGCCCGATCGAAAAGATCAATGTCATATTTCAGACTAGGTGCATGGCGAATCTGTCGAAGAAACAAGTCTCTCAGGATGTTGTCTTCTGGCGGTGTTGGCATACCCGCTAGGGTAGCGTCCCACTTGTTAATAAAACGTTTGATATCCTGGAGAGTGTCTCCTACTCGCTGCACATTCAAAAGGCCTTCGACTCTGTACAAGTTCCCTGCCTCTTCGCTGATTTTGAAATAGTCGTCGAACATGAGAAGAATGGCTCTACCACGGACCTGAATGCCTACCTTTGCCCTTTCCTCCTTGAAATTCAGGATTCGGGTGCTAAGATCGCCTTTGGCGGATCTAGTGAGCGCGGCTGACAACTTCGTGTCCAAAGTGGTGAAGATACCGGGATCTTGGAGTTCCTTCTCAAGCTCTTGCCTCAACTTCCTGACGTCATAAACCTCGTTGAGCCACAACCAAGCTGCGTCCGGCTGATCCGATGAACTACGGACTTCATCCTTCACTTGATTTTTCCAACTACGATATGTCTCCGGAGTTGGCATATCCGGCAACTTGATCGTATCTGCCTCTTTGGTTTTGGGTTTGGAGGCTTCATTGGAACGAGTCATCAACTGCGTCAACAGTGTAAGGATGTCATTGTTGTTCTGCAAAGGCTTCTGAGGGTCAGGCAGTTCAAAACCTCGATTTGGCCGTCCTTCTGATGGACTCGGGAACTCTTCCGTCGGTGTGAGTGACTTTGCACCTTCAACTGGTAGAGTCGGGATCTTCTTGTTCTCTGGCCGATCACTTGATGCTGCTGGGACGTCTGCCGCAGGAGCTTTCGGTGCGACCGAACCTTTGTCAAGATCTGACCTAGCATCGCTAGCTAAAGCTAGCTAGTTCATGCTGAGCGGGGTTGTCAAGAACAATCCTAAGCTTACTTCTGGTTTCGGCTCTTAGCTTTTCAAATGCTGACATCGGTTTCCCGGATGGCTCAGCCGCTAGGCCGGCGGACGCTTCATCAGAGCTAACGCGTGCTTCGCAACGATGTTCTAGTTCATCCACTTGGTCCTGAAGAGCTGCGCATTGGTCGCTCGCGTCTTGCAGTTCTAGAGCATAACGCATTTCTTGCGCGTCTAGAGCGGATTTTTCATCTTTCCGAATGCGCTCTACTCCGTTTGTAGCGTCCTCTACAGTTTGCCTTACTAGTTCTTGGTACTCTTCCGCTGTTGATGTTTGCACTTCCATGAGTTTAAGGTTGTACTCATTCTGCAGATTTTTACTGAGCTCCTGGACTTTTGACTGGTGCTCATTGTTGGCTTCCGTGTGGAACATCGATAGCCTACTGTTTGCTGCTTGCAACTCAGTCCGCAACGAAGCGATTTCAGCCTGGGCTTTGGCATGCTCATTCCTGAGCGCGTCAGCTGCCTGGGCTGTTGAGGCTCCCATTTCAGCACTGATGATGCTTTGATAGTGCTGAAATTCTGACCTCAATCGCTGCTGCTGAATCTCTAGGTCCTGTTTCTCCTGGAGATGACTTTGCTGCAACTGCTTCACAATGGCTTCTAAGACCTCACGGTGCCGTTGTTCCGCCTCAGCAATGACCTGTGGAAGGGCTGAAGGGTTTTCCATATGCAACAGGTTTTAGGGTTTAGGGTTTAGGGTTTAGGGTGTATACGGTATAGTGCTCGCGTTTGCTTTCACGGGCGGGCTTCCAAACTGCTTTCACGCCCGCCCTCACCATGCGCACTCGCACGCGCAGCTTAGTGGCCCACCCCAACCACCCAAACTAAGAACTTTTAGGGTTTAGGGTTCCATTCTAACTGGAACCCCTGGCGGGTCCGGTTTTCCCTTTCCTTTCTGGACTGGTTTTGTTGCTGCATGCCCGCTCCCGGGCAGAAATGAAACCATAGAGCGAATAGCGACATCAGCAGACAGTTCGCACGCCGGAAAATCATGCATTGAAACACCGCTTCTTTCACGTGATGCGCTTGCGGGGCTTCTGCCTCAAGGGGGCAAAGACAGCAAGACAGACATACCTACGCGCATGCATTGGCACAGGCGAACCCATGCTGGGGCAGGGGTGCAGACGTCTGGCCGCGTGCCTACATAGATGGCCGAGGCAGAGAAACAAGCAAGCATGCAGGCAGGTATGCAGCCAGACAAAGACAGCCAGACAGACAGACAGACAGGTAGACAGACAGGCTAACAGGCAGGCAGACAGACAGACAGACAAGGCAGCGAAACCGGACCGAAGCCGAGGACCGGAAAGGACCGGAAAACGCAAGGACCGGAAACGACCGGAAGACGGACCGGAAGAGGACCGGAAGCCAAAGCCCGGAAAGGACCGGAATCGCTTTCCGGACCCGGGCCCGGAAGACCGGAACAGGACCGGAAGAGGCAAAACAGCAGGACCGGAAGCGGACCGGAAC
>Ga0126342_10006139_pt1 | contig 21234 bp, 26 predicted proteins | sample Cyp1metagenome_FD_92528 | JGI IMG/M metagenome (GOLD analysis project Ga0126342, IMG submission 92528) | Coral microbial communities from Lord Howe Island, Old Settlement Bay, Australia - Cyphastrea 1 metagenome | ecosystem: Host-associated > Invertebrates > Cnidaria > Coral ...
AAGACCAAAGAGGGCCAGGCACACAGCCATCACCAAGAGCGCGGACGAGCGACGAGTCATGGTGAACAAGGTGCTACAGAGCTACAATCCTTGAGTTAAAATGCTCAGCTTGAGCCAACAGCTGGAGAACACAATTGCTGCTCCAGGTTCAGGGCACAAAATAGAACACCCCTTTTCAAGGATTCTTTTTCGGGAGACATGTCAGACACCGAGTGAACAAGTATCACTGCCATCAGCCAACAAACCGCTAGGGCATCGATTCCGGCCTTCAACCGCAAGGCCTTTGGCATTGGCTGGCCGCCCGACATGAAGAGGCTATTGCATGCTATTGTTGTCATAGCTTCTGATGCTTGTGATTCGAGGCATCCGCCGTTTCAATGTGTTTCAATCATTGCAAACCCATCAGCTCATCCTTTCGATCCCCTAATGTTTGAGTAGTGACACACCTCTTCATTAACTATGTCGCTCCTATTCCTTGCTTCTCTCCTCTGTGGCTTCTTGTTCAACCCCACTGCATGCTGCTACCCTGCTCTTGATGTGTCGTTCGCGCTCTTGGCTGGATTTGCTCCTGTTATCGGCATCTATTCGCTCGGTACCTCTTCATATCCCTTCAAACATCTTCAAACCATCTGCGGAGAAAGAACACACACCAATTGCATCCAATTGCCAGCATTTCTGCCCCTCACATGACGCGGTCAGATTTTCACTTCATCCTTATGCGTCCAGAGATGATCTTCCACGCTGGCCTGCCGTTTACCAGCCGAGGTCCTAGCGCCATGGATGATGGGAGGCTCCGAGACGTTCCAATAATCCGTTCAGGTCCGTTCAGGGGATGCAGAACTATGGGATGAAGATAGATGATGATGGGTGAAGAACAACTCTAAGCACATTTATCAATATTCATCACACTTAATCATGATATACCATTCATATACCATTGATATACTGATATACCCCAATATACCCTTGATATCATATATATTGTGCTGCATCGCTGGCAGGTTCCCATCGGTTCCCCCATCCTCGGCAAAAGCTTCGCTGGCAGTTGGGGCATGCAACTTCCTGAGGCCACGCTGGAGGGTTCATGGTGGACATTTGGGGCCTAATGACATCCTAACCCACAATGTTGGTCATCTTCCATATCTTCCATAGCAAATTACATCAAATTACTAATTCCTTTCGGCCCTAGGTTTAATCCATACCCATACCATCTCATACCATCTCATACCATCGCAGTATGGTGCGAAGGCGGTGGCTCAGAGAAACCTGGAGTTCTGATGAGCTCTCATGAGTTCAGTTGGTCGTAGGCACCGTGGATTGGCAGGAGCCATACTGGCTCTGCTAGTGGATGTGGCAACACTGAATTCAAAAAAGCAAACCCTATCTGACAGATCTCTGACAGGTGCAAAACAATGCTAAATCATGATGCTAACGAGCATCCCTTTCACCAGATGATGGTATATGACCATCCAGAGCCAATAGTCCATGGGTATCTTCTGCGATCCGCTCAAGGTGCATCTTGACCTCAACTATTCTGACGATAAAATCAAACATATCAAACTATCTTGACACATCTTGACCATGATGCTTGCAATCCTCCGCGAATTTCATCAGTCTCTTCGAACTGTACAGCTTTGTGACCAGTGACCATGAAACCATCATGGATCAACGATGATTCAATCATCGATCCAGTGGAGATTTTTTTGGATTCAAACTCAGGGCAGCACAAGTTGTGACTTCCGCGCGTTGCGTTTGCGGTACACGGCGAGTAGCTCCCCGCAGCGAGAACATAGCACAGCCACCTTCGCGTAGTTCTCCTCCGGCCCTATGATTTTGGTGGGTGAAAGCTCGTTTCATACCGCATACCCCAACCACAGCTCCGGCAAAGGCCCCGCAATCATTTTTTTATCATGTTATTTTCACTGTTGACACCCAAAACGTTGGAGTTCACTCCCATCCCATCCACGGTCCACTGCGCCACCGCGTCTTGGCGCTGCATAGCGCCGTACTGCGAGTCGCAAACCTCTGTTTGTCACAAGGGTAATGCCTTGCCTCAAAACAACATGAGGCCATAGCATTTCTGAAAGGTTGGCAAGTGATGGTAAGTGCGCGCAGCGATTCTCGCTCCAAGTAGAATCCTCCATGGACAAACCTTGAACGTCGTTCTCGAGGGAATAGATTGTCATACTATATCATATGCTGGTATAGTAAACAAATCAGTGACTGCTTTGTTGCAGTGAGTATGTGGTGCAGCATCGTTTTGACGCCTTGGTGATCCAATATCCGCAGCTTCCCCCCCGATCCGCACCTGATGCCGTTTCTTTGTTCGGAGCATATCTTTGTGCTCGCAGCAGCGATGCTGGTGCCGTCATTCGCTGGACCAAAGGCCAAAGCAGCTGAAAAGGCATCGCTTTGCAAACGGCTGCAACTTTCAAATGAGAGCTTGGTGATGCTTGGTGTGAATTGCATCGAACAAAGTGTCGTTTCACTTTTCATTGGGCCATCCAAAATCCATCTCCCAGTCGCAAATCTGATCTCAAACTTGAGCTAGCTGGGGTCCATCCAATTAGGATAATTAGGAGCGTTAACAACTGGCATCAACTGGCAGTTTGAAAGTATGTGTTTGGGTGATTGGCGGAAATGTGTCCCATTACATTTGCAGGTGCCCATCTGCCTATCTGCTGTGCATTATCTGCAGTCAAACAGCCAACTCAGCATCATGCCACCCACACATCAAACAGAGCAAACCTTTGGACATTTGGATACGTGAGGAAACAAAACTGCTGCAGTTTCCTGCCACCCACAAAAGCCTCCCTCTCCCTCTCCCTTTGGAAAGGCTTTGTGAAATCGTTCCAAGAAGGAAATGAACCACACACAAGCAGGGTTCTCTGCACACCTTTTTGGCATCTCAGCGTTGCACAGCTGGCGCTGACCGCACGCTCTTGGGCATTGAGGCCCTGTACTTCTGGATGACCTGCGAAGGACAAGGCTGGGAGCACTCTTGACACAGTTGCTGTTTGACACCCTAAGGCATTTGGAGCAGTGCAGCCCAAAGAACGTTTGAACATGTTTGAAGAATCTGGGGATCCATGATTCAAGGTCTTGATTCATTAATTATTCTAGTGACCCTTTTCAACGCACATCAACACTCACTGATGCTCAACCATCTTCGTCGGCCTGTGCTTGATTAAATAAATTAAATACTCTATGTAAATTTGGAGACACGCCATGAACGTCGCCCACAACAAATGCGCCCATCCTCATCATGCAAACGCTTACCATGCTCAGCACACCACTGGCGCTTCTCTTCCATGGCCATCCCCTGCAGCAGGTTGCGAAAAACAAGGCCATCACTGCCACTGCCTGCGGACCATGCGGAGCCGGCCTCTGTCTCTAGCGCGGTGACACGCAGTACTGCAGTGGAACCCATGTCCCTGTTTGCAATGACGACCTGAAGTGAGTTGGATGCTGTTGGATACTGAGAACGGGCCGGCCCCTTTGGGTGACGGGAAGGACCCGACATGACCCGACCCTGCTGGATGTTCAGAAACGCTTCACCGCATTCGTTGCAACATCTGAGCGTGTGACCTTTCCAGTAACTTCACAGCGCAAATCTGAGTACTCCTCCAACGAACTTGGAAGCAGCACTTCGCTGGAAGGCTTTCAATGCGGGTGCAGAATGACATCTTTATCACACCGTTGGTCAAACGACTGAAACACATGCAATTACCTTACATAAATATATATATATATATACATAAATCATCATAAATCACCATAACACCAAACTCCACGAGAATCACGAAACTCACGACCATGGACTATCACAATATCTTGAAAACTAGGAGCAAGCATGTGCTCGTCCTTGACGCAACCGCGAATGCCTCTCCAAGTTTGTGCTTCAAGCAGGCTGCTGTCCAACAAGATTCCAACAGTTAGGCAAGTCTTACAGCTGGTCGCCTCAAACTGAGCAGCTTAGCACTGGCTTTGGTCAAGGACATGTCCAATCTTTTTTATTTTTTTTCTCGCTCTGGTCAGTTTCTCCGAATCGCCAAAACACATTGGGCGAAATGTGATTCTTTGTGCATCTGCATTTCGTCTATCCGTCCCTCAGTGGCACGGACAGCCTATGTCCCTCCATAACTCATTCGGAATCCACGGGAATCCACGGAGCACATGGTCCTGCAATGGCTTGGAAAGTTCTGCCGCCTCCTGGTGCAAGATTTGTGGCATCTCGGCCCTGCTGCATTTCACAACGTGCAGCCGATGCTCGAGCTTCGGGCTGTAGACTCACGACTTTCACGCTCAGCCAGCTTGGCCAAAGCATACAAATGGCCCTGCCCGATGCCCTCACCTAGCAGATTTGGATAGATGCCCTGAAGCTGTATTGCACTAATCTTATGAGGTTCAACGGTCTCCCCAGCTATTCGCCACCCAGGTAGCATTATCCAGGCCAGGGTTGCGGGCGGTGGTTTGTCTTTGCTGTGCCAGTTGATCAATTGTCCCAATGGCACCCAGGTGTAAGCACTGCACTCTGATGCCTGCAACACTACATTTTGCACATTATCTTGCTCGACCAGTGCTTCAACGAAAACGGTGACAGCATGTCCCTTCACTTGGCCCATTTCCAGACAGGAAGCGCTTGAAGTAGGGAACACGCTTTCCCATATGCAAAGCAACTTCAGTGAGTCACTGGAAACCTCTAACCCTGTCTCTTCCTGTAACTCTCTGCGCGCTGCAGCTGTCAAAGTCTCTCCTTCATCAACACCACCTCCAGGGAAGACCCAGCATCGCGGAAAAGTCCTCATATGTTCCCTTCGTTTGGTCAGGAGGACTTTTCCATGGTGGTCTCTCCTCGGTTCGGCTGCACTCTGCCCGGGGAAAAAAACAACATGCACCAAAACATACCAAAACTGTCGGGGGGGCAATCCCAAATGATCCAAAGCAAGTGGACTTTATAGATCTTTATAGGACACCTACCTACGAAAGCTGCTCACTTGAGATAAGCTTCACTAGCACCACCACTGCCAACTTCACAAAGTCCGTTTTTGGAGGCAAGACTGGTGCCGTGCCCTCCTGCACTTGACGTGTGAGATCAGCCACTGGGCAACAAACAGAGAGGCCCCATTGATCCTCTGACCCGGGCAGGGAAGCTGCTGCACGGCCAAAGGGCAGCTGCATATCCTGGGGGAAAAATGATTGGCATGTCCTCTGGACAGAGGGAAGCATCATGAAACATCCAATGAAACATCCAGGGAGCTCTTTACACAATGCAAATCATGGTGAGATATGGTGAGATACTATCTGGTCATTCTATCAACTCATTCAGTTTCCCTATCAGTGTAAGAATATGTTCAGAGGTTGGATATGATTGTCCTCCTTGCTCTCAGGCTTTGAAATATGCAGAACTCCCGAAACTTCTTTCGCAACCACCACCTGAGTCATCTTGGGCGTCTGACGGCTTCTGCTCGCGAGCATTGGCTGTGAGTATATTACATTATGTTACCTACCATCCTTGCAAGATTCACAAGTGAACGGTTCAAGAGGATGTGGAAATGAAACCGGAAGAGTAGTAATTACTCAGCAATGAGACTACATTTTGCATGAAAGAGGCAAGTCTCTTATCTTGACTCTTGAGCGTTTCCAGACTTGAAAACACTTGCAGAGCTCATCAACTGAAGTCGCCAACTCAACACGAGCCTGCTCATCATAGAAGAGACCACGGCAACTGGTCATGCCGACAGCGTCCCAAACGCTTTGTCCAAAGCGTGCTGGTGTGCGTGACACAAAAACTGGGGCACTCCGAGCTTCTGTCATGGCACGGGCCAAAGTTCTCCGCATAAAATGGCTTCCTGTAGTGAAGGACCTAGTGAAAATAGTTCAGTTGTATACTTGTATACCCTCAGAAAAGTGCAACATGCTTCCATTTGCTGCCTGTTCTCCGCAAAATTCTATCTCCATGGCAGCTTAACTTATTAACAGTAGACTTGGAACATTGCGGTGCTGTGTGGCAATGCCTATGTTGTTGACGAGTTGGCTTCTTGGTTCCAATGGCTGAAGGCCCAAACCATGGGTCATAAAGCCACTACAAGCTCTCAGATGTGCACAAAATTAAAGTGATGACACAACCGACAAACACGCGCACAAATATGTATCTAATCTATACATATACGTATGTAATAAACAAATGATCAAATGCAAATATTGTGCAAGCAATGTGCTCCAGATGCGTTGAACATCGTTGAACATCGTTGAACATCGTTGATCGTTGAACCATATCGCAAGATCTTCGCCAAGACCATGGCCATCCCGAATGACGGCACTGTCTTTTTCTCAGTATTCGAAGGCGATCCAGAAATCCACCGCATAGGTACTGAAATACACCATTATGTACCACATGGACACCTTGCATGGCTGGAGTCGCTGAGAACAAGTTCCCTTCACATCCCTTCACTATCTTCACACCATTGGAAAGAACATCTATAGAAAAAGGTACTAATAGCCACCGGGTTTCCCACTGGAACACAGCTGAACTGCTTCGCATCAATTCTCGAAAGGTGTGAGAATGTCCAGTCAACCCTTGAAGCCTCGAGCTGGGAAACAACGCTGCTCACTATGCTTATCTATGCTTGAAAATCCTGAAAACTAATTGCGAAAGCTTGAAATACAACGTTGCATACTTTTTCAATCTATTTCAGCTCAAGTCCTTGTTCCATAAATCATCATGGATGGAACGAACCCCAAACAAGTTTAGCTGCAAGTTTAATAAAGTACGTGTGATTGATAGGTAGTTTCCTCCGCCAATGAACATTTCCGAACATTTCATTGAAAGTTGGCTGCCCAACTTTGAAGGTACTACTGTTTCTTTTGCAGCATAGTGATCAGCCAAGGTGCCGAAAGACTGGCACAGTCAGGAAAGCATTGGGCAGAACCAATGGCGCACCTTTAGATGCTTCCCGTGCATCGTTGAAAGCCAAGGATTATACAACAAAGATACGGCCCACATGGGAACCAGGGAATTTAATTTGCATATTGTGTGTATTTATATGTGCGTGTATGAAAAACGATTTAAAAAGTACGTAACACAATATCAACAGTGGACAAGAGTGATGCATCACGGCATTTGAATTGGCAACGCAGGCGTGTCTTTGGCAATCCGAGTCAGTCCCGGAGTCCCAGGTACACATGATGAATAGTCTCCGCACTGCAATGATCACACTAAAGATTGTAGACCTCAAACCCAAAGCACACAGAAGAAGCAACGCACATCGATCACCGAAAATGGATGACATGGTGCATCAAGTTGATTGGTCCGGACAGACTTGGAACTTCACATATGACATATATCACATATATGTCGTGTCTACACGTGGCACCTCTCCCTAGGTTATGGCTCTGGCTATTGCTGCCTCATTCTCATCAGCCAAGGAGCTGTGCCAAAGAGCTGTGGGAGAACTCCGGTGAGATCTGCCAAAAGAGCTTGGCATGCCACGCTGAACCTTAAAAGTCTACCCGCATGAAAGAGAATACTGTGACCGCCAGCCGAACCTGCCAATCTCTAGCTCTAGCCCTAGCCCAACCAGTCTGGCAACTATTGGACATTTTATGGATTTTGGAATCCAACGGCCAACGCAACCCAACTTTCCTTAAAACGTGACTCACCGCCCCGTGTCTGTTTCAGAACAAGCGTCCAACAAAGAATGATACGACTCCCAGAGAACGCAGCAATCCAGAAACACTTGATGGGCCTCAGTCATGTATCCGATCAATTCTTGGGTTCTGGGGCATTCTGAGTTGCAAGGAGATCCAATATTGCCGAAGGGGCATTGAACATGCAAAATACTTCAAAATCCAGTCTGCGAGAGGCCTTGTGCCCTTACATTGTGCAAAGGCAACAAGCCAGAGTCGCTTTGAATACTTAGCTATTTATAACAGCTATAGTAAGTACAGCTATAGTATTCTTCGATCAATTTGATGGGGGATTGGCTGATCCCCATGATCATTTCACACCAATTCTCCCAGATGCAAAAGGCGGCTTCAAGTCGAGCCACTGGAGCTGTAAGTGAACAAGCTTTGAAAAGTCAGGCCCAAGGCGGCAATATATCCGGCTTCTGAACACATCATTGCCGCATCAAATTGCAACGATTCCGTGAAAACCTCAAGACTGCCAGGTGCAGTTGAAACTCGCACTGGGCCTTATTACTGTTTCATACTGTTTCAAAGATCTTCAAAGAGCCTAGAGGAAAGCACTGGACTGGACCAGTGAGGAGATGTGCCGAATTCTGCCGAGCAACTGGCTTCAAAATCAAGTTTTGGTGAATGCGAACTATACAGGTCAACAGCAAAGCACAAATTGCCGAGCCAAGACGAAGCAATCCTTGCGATGGAGGTGCCCGGCCAAGGTCCCAGAGTCCCGGAGGCTGATAGGAAATCAACGGATGGTAAAGCCATCGTGCTCCCATCAGCGTCCCAAATGTCCATGCCAAGAGAAGAAGAGGCACCTTGCCACGACTTCTACTTCCACCATGTCCAAATAGCAACACAAAACAGCCAACTAAGACAAAAAAATCACGAAACAGAAGAAAAATCTGCAAAGATGTGCAAAGACTATGGGAAAACTTCCACCAAGGCTCTGTTGACGTCGTTAACTGTCGAGTCCCTCCAGATCGGGCAAGTTCTAAGAAGAGCTGCGCCGTGACCACCACCGCTGCCGCCACACTTCGGCGGAACGATTCTGGCACCTCATCTGCAGCTGGCCACAGGTTCTCCGAGCGAATCGCCACAGTTCGGCCTCTGCCCGTCTCAACCAGCCATCGGCCCGTCTCAGTCAAGCGCAACAGGGATCCCAGCTCTCCATTCAAGCCACCCTTTGTATCCTTCGTTAAGCCCGAGATACGTGCCAAAACACCAGGGCAAAAAGCGCCAGGCTTTGCCATTTCTTGTTCCTTCTGAATCTTCTGAGCCAAAGCCATTCGATCATTCAGACATTTTGACAGGGCACCTGACGCTATGTGAGTATAAAACCTTGGAGCCTAAGGCTAACAAGGCATGTTGAGTCCAGCGTACAGTAACTTTTATTGAGAAAGCCACTCAACACTTTAGAGCAATGGGAATCGCAATGAGATGATATTGTCCGAAGAGTCACCTCCTACCTGTTTCTGCCTTACGGGTACCATACCTCACAATTTCACAATGAATACTTACATCTATACTTCCATCTATACTTCCATCTGTTTGCCGCAAACGATCTATTGGCTTCGCCTTCTCCAAAATTGTGCATGAACATTTCTTGTGCATTTTTACATGTAAACGATTGTAAAAGTACCCCAAAACACGGTCCAGACATTCTTGGAAAGCTTCCAAGGCCATTCACAGCATGCCACAGCGCGCGCCTGTGCCATTCGCCATGGCATTCTGATAGCTGACACCCAGGGCTTCCGCATCCATGATGGCCTTGGTACATCTGGGCTGTGGGGAGAGCACCGCCCGAGGCGAGGCAGCCTCCAGAAACACTAAAGCTCTAATGAACAAAGCAAACCAACCAACAAGAAGGCTGCAGAAAATGGATGAAAATGGATGAACATGGATGAAAATGGATGAAAATGGGATGTTTGATCAGTGCACTGCAACAGTTCTGAAAGTATCCACCATCGCGTCTGAGGGATCTAGCTAGACTAGCCTACAATGAGCCGATTCACCTGTCAGTGTACTTGCTCTCTGTTTCCCCAAGAGACTTAGTCTACATCTTCGTGCCAAGCAATGAGCAATGGCTTGCTTAACAAGATGATCTTCACATGGCATTTTAGACAAAAAAAACAAAGTTTTGTCCAGGGCGCCTGGGTTGCTCCCTGACTGCCGTATGGCAATAAAGGATGTGCAGCATCACCCAACAAGGTCACGTTGCCAAAATCGAAAGACTTCAATGGATCACGGTCGAATAAGCTCCATCCGATGATTTTCTCGGTCCTCTCCTCGGAATGAGCGAAAGTGGCTAGAGGTAGATTGTGACGCAGCAGCAATAATTCTTGAGGTAGTCATAGCAGTGGATAAAACCGAGCATGTAGATATGTCGATTAACAACATTACTTCCCACTCGCTGCCTTGCCTGCTTAGCTCAAGAGAAAATGTTGATCTGCATTCTGAACATGTCTTCAGATTCTCCAGATTCTCCAGGGACTGAATCTTTTGACCAAGCCGCTGCCATTTGAAGAGGCGTGAGACCTGGCTGTTCCGAACGCGGTGCAAGGCTGGCATGTCTGCGCACATCATGAACAAAATGATCAAGACCGAAGCAAATGGATCGGAATATTGGAATAGAATGGAATAGTTATCTTAGTTGTGTTCTGCTGGTTATGACATGTTATGACATGTTCTGAATAAACAACATATTTAGATCCCATGGTTTAATGACATCGATGACATGTTCAGCAAAAGTCATCAAGCATTTGGACTCCGATTTCCCTCGCAATCTCAGACTGAGCACCTGCAAAGCTGTTGCCGCCGAAGTTCTGCAGCTCCTGCAAAACCCATCGAACATGGGCCCTTCGGCCCTTCTGAAACCTCGGGATGGGAACAACTCCAAATCCAACAGAAACTAAAAATAACTAAAAAGGATACTAAAGGAACTGATCCATCTTGCCACGTGTGTATGCATGCACATTATGAATCATATACACTGAGATAATGTATATATTATATCTGTATTCATTCTGTATTCTATCATGTTCAATGCATATTAACAACATTTTTAAGTATTCATGTTCTGTGCTCTTGTAATCTGCAAAGCATTTGAACCTCCATGACCCAGCGGCTCCTGACGGATCTCCTGGTGACAGCCAATCAAATCTGTAATCTACCCACCAAATCCCACCACTTTGCCACTGGCAACATCAGCCTTCCATACTCAAGCTTAAATTCTTTGACATTCCATGAGTCAGCGAAGTCTCGACACCAGAGGTTTGACCGGTTTGACCGGTTTGACCGGTTTGACCGGTTTGACCGGTTTGACCGGTTTGACCGGTTTGACCTTTGGAAAAGAGCAGGCGGCCCATGGCGGGCCTCCAGGCCAGCTTCCGAAGTCCAATTCTCTTCGCCGCCTGGATGCTCCCTGGCGCAGTGAACGCCACTGCAACTGAAGTCGTCGAAAGTCATTGTGCATGAGATTCGAAGTCACAACAGCCGCCTCAAAACGCAAAGGCCCCAGTTGCACAGGAAACGCTTCTCTTGCCGAAGCCTTTCACCTTGGAGAAAAAACCTTCCAGCAATACGTCAGCCAACCGAACTGCACGATAATTCTAGCATGTCCATTTCTCTACCCACATGGAAGTATCAAACTTTCCTCACAAATCTGGCAAGCAATCTTGCAAACAAAATGGCTGATAGGGTAGCAAATAAAGTTGCCAGTTGCGTCACCACAAAGGGAGACGGTACATCCTTGGACTGGCTCTGGGCAGTCTAACAAAGTGAAACAATGACAATCTTTTTGATTTCCTGGCATCAGCAGTAGCTTCATACCTTCTCAACATAGCTGTCTAGGGACGGAGCTATTCTCGACCAAGATTCCATCCGCATGTATGTCATCCACCTCGCAGGTCGGAGGGCGAGGCATTTGCATGTTTCCGCAGAACAGCGTTAGCAAGCTCTCTATTCTGTCCATAATTCATTTTGTGGGGCAGTCAGCAGGAGGACTGAGTCTAGGCATGTGAAGATTGTGACCGCAACCGCAACACAGTTTTGAGATGCTCTGAGTGCTTGAAGCAAGGCTTGGAGTATCTACAACTTGCAAGATATGCCTTGTCCCAAACATCCTCATCATTTTGGTCGTCCCCATGCCCAGCAACCTCGCACAGGCCGCGGTAGATCATACGTCCTGTGTACCTGGCAACGGTTCAGCGTGAGTGTATGTTAGTCAAATCCACGAACGTTCCCTGAAATGAGGCAAAAAAGTACGAATCGATCGAGAACTTTTTTTTTTCTGCAACACCTTTTTCACCGCCATTGGTCACATGGTCAGATCCCCTGTCTTAGAGGGAGGCGGCTGGGGTGGGGGGGCGTCGTCTCCTCGCGCTTCGACGAGGAGATCGAAAAACGGGGGAGGGTTGAAAGCCCATGGGCAACAGACTCTACATGCAAAATCAGGTGCATGAGTAGGAAATGTGTTGTGCGAAAGTTGGAAACACACTCCTCAATTGCCCTTCTTGAATCTTCTTGACATGACACATGAATCTCATAGTTGTTTTTTTTGCTCCAAACGGGGCTCTGGCATCGGAGAATTTTCCCGGCCGACATGTCACACAAAAGATTTGTGCTGGAGCTTTGCCAGCCGGACTAGCATCTTTGGCCCGTCCGAAGCATGGTGCATTTCAACACCCACGCCGTCGATGTACAGTATCAGAACCTGTTTGTTCTTGGCGCCTACTTGCAAGAATGGAGGTTCCTAGAAAACGGCCGCAGTTCAATCAATTTGCCATGCTTGGTGCTACATGGTATCCCGACCACCACTCTCGCCCCACAACTGCCACACAGGCAGAGGCTTGCCGAGTCGGATGGTCAAAGGCAACAGTTGCACGTATCTGAGTCTGTGATAGTCTGTGATAGTCTGTGTATCGTATATTTAACATTATTTAACCGATGTCGTTTTTGAAAACACATTGTCATAATATGTTTGATATATGTTTAATTATGTATTTTTATATATACGTATATATATATTTAGTGTGCTGTCAAACCTGATGGTCATGATAACCTCAGGCCAGCTCAGTTGGGGCACCTTTGACAGGTATAGTTGAAGTTCTCAAAGTCAGCCGCATATTTCGCCCGGATCATTTTCAAGGTGTTTGGCCACAAATTGCTGCTGTTGAACTTCTGGCCCTTTGCCTGCAGTGGACATCAGCCCAATAGACAGGGAGAATCTGCCAACTGTGCAGCCATTGGGTGGTGAAATGTGCGATTTAAGAGACCTCTAAACATCACCCAACCATTGGAAGATATCATCTCAAAAAACCATCGGTGCAGCCCAGGTTGCCACATTCTTTCGCGGCATACCATTGAAGCTGATGCCATATGCCCGCAATAGCCTGGTTGAGCCATCATGCGAGAGCAAAGACGACCATGGCAAAGGAGAACCATGGCATAAGGATGCATAAGGTATCTTAAGTGTATCTTACAGAACCATCTTACAGTACCATCTACCCTCTGGTCATTTAACAGTTTGCTATTGAAAATGGTGATTTATAGTGAGTTTTCCCATTGAGAATGGTGGATCTTTCCATTCTTATAAGGTATCCCAAGGTATCCCAAGAGATCCCTTGAGGCATGAGAAAACTGGGTGATTTCTGGCGGATCCATACGGCTCCGGCCTCACGAGGTCCAGGCCCAAGGTCTCAAAGTGCAACACGTGTTGCACACTGCTGGGGTCCAGGTAATCCTTAAGCAGAAACAGTTCTGAAACAGCAAAGGAAACAGGATCAGCAAAGGAACCATCCCAGATATCATGCCAGATATCCATAGATATCCCCAGATTCAGATGATTTCAGATGATTCTGTCTAAAATTCATTTGTCTGAGTATATTGTCTGTGCAAGTCTGTAAACGCCTGCAGGCATGGGTACGCACCTGCATGAGCATTTGCACCGCCGTGTGCGTGGACATGGATCCGCTTGCATGCGCACGGGGATACATCTCTCTCATCCGGCATATCCACATGAAATTGACTATAATTTTGGATGGATGGATGGATGTTCTGTGCTGGAACAAAGTGCATATAGATACAGTTTTCCTTGAATCCTTCTCTGCGCATATGATGCATTTGCACGCTGACAACACATGACAACGCACAAACAAATGCGAAGGCAAGGACTCAAAACAAAATGGGTCCGCACACAATTGTGCTTATCTTTCTTTCGCTCCTCTTTCATCACAAGCGCACAGTGTCACAGGGGTGCGAATTCTACTTGACTTAAGTCTGAGCTCAAAGGGCGTGGAGCAACAACTTCTAGCGCACATTGGGAGTGAGCGGCAACACACATGCAAAGATCAAAACCCAGGGCGGTATTTCGTTCTGGATGTAAGCTAGATCTATCTCAAGGTGCATGATGCACGCTCCCTCCAATTTAGGGCATTGCTGGCAGGCTTCAGACATGGCTTGGAAACTGCCAGGGTGTATCCATCTGCTGCCATCTAGAGAGCTTTGCCTCATCTCGCACTTTCGACAAAACATGTTGCAACATGCTACTACCTTCGGCAGGAGGCCAAAAATGTGGTTGCATCCGACCTTCCACTTTCAGAACAGTTTGACATAGTTTGACACTTCTGCTCTGCATGTCTGACAGCCAGGGCTTCTACAGCAGTTCGACAAACATCGACAAACAATGTCCTCATATTGCTTCCAAAGCTGCACGAACTTGTTGAATACATCCTCAAGATAGACTGGCGCCAGAAAATCGATAAACAATGATGAACATGTTTGCCCGCACTATCATACGATTGCCACCAATTGGAGGAAAAATCCAAAAAGAAAGGAATGCTAAGCCATTGAAGAGCTGCTTCGGTGTCCGTTTTTGGAGTCTTTGTGCCAGTGAACGGGCAGTAGTATTCTGAGACGATGCGTTCCACAGGGTCCCGCACAACCAGAAACCAATCATAGCCTGGAGACTTGGGTGAAGCCTGTTGTCACAGCAGCTACCCAGGTATTGCTTTGGCGATTTGTGCCAAGACAAAGGTCATCACCATTCAAAAAAACATTCAAAATGTCGAAAGCAAACTAGAATCTGGAACGGGGAACCTTGCACTGATACAATCGGATTTGGAATGTCTACCCTTGTTTCCCGCTGACCTTCACAGAAGCACCCACAAGCGAATACATCGAAAAACACATGTACCTCTTGCGACCTGCATACGACTTGCCAAGGTGTTTGGCCAAGCATCGATGTCGTAAACTTGAAGGAAGCTTTGGAAAGGGATGATGCCAGGGGCTGCCAGGTAGACCACGCGCTCCATACTCAGAGTGGAATCGTCCCCAGCGCAAGCCTAAGACACTGGACATCACTGGACCAATGCAGTGGAAACATCCGACGTCAACCCATCTCCAACATTTTCCAAGCCTTGTCCAACATGTCACACGCACGAAATGCATGAAGTTGAGTGAGATTGCATGATGGCAAACCATGGCAAACCGTGTTATTACACCTCGGCAAACCCATTTGCCATTTGCTGTGCATGCCAGGAGGCCGCGGCCTTTGGCCCAATCTTCGATTGCAGTGCCTCCAGTCTTGGTAATGTGGATGAATTTAAGTTCCTCAGTGTGCTGGGCTCTGATAGGATTTTGTAACGTACTATTATTATATAATTATATAAGTGTTGAAATCATTGAATGTGCAGCGGACAAAGGAGTCTTAGTTGCAACGATGCCCAAAAGTTGCCATCAAAACTAAAGACATATGTAAGGGTACCCAGCTTTTACTTTGCGAGCAGTTATTTGCCTAAAAATACTGATAGCCTGGGTTGCAGTTGGAGCCGGTACCTCCAAATAAAGGTGAACATGGTAACCATATGTCTAAATAAAAGCAAGAACTGGCGGGCATGTGCAAAATGGACAGAGTTGTTTTGTTTGAGGATGTTTGAGGTACCAAGACAACAGTCCACAACAGCAACAGCCTATTACCTAAAAGGTCCATTGAAAAATGATAGACAACACCTCATTTAACATTGCGGTGGAGACTTAAGACCTCAAGAATTATCTCTTTTGTGCCAACGGGTGATCTAATTCTTTCGACCGAGGAAGTTCCAAGACGGATTTAATCATCTACTGTAAGATTTGGATACATTTAGTTGCTCTATGTCGCTCTAGAATTCTAAAGAATGCTTTGGCAAGAGAGCACAAAGTACCGCACTGGTCTGCAACACCCAGAACTTGTTTTTTTTTTTGTTTAAAGCATTTCAAAATATTGCTCCCATTTCCTGGACCACCGAGAAACCTTCCGAGTTTGTCCCAAACGCAGTGATGGTACGAATGGTAACGACATCCTTGGCACTGTGGTTCCCTCGGTGCCCTCAGTGGTTCCGTCTGTGATCTGTGTGGTCGCAATCATAGAGGTTGTTGCAAGCATCGTGGGTGAGGTTGGTGTGCCAGTGGTTGGCAGCTCCGCAACCACTGTGACCCCTTCCTGCCCAGTCTCATTGGTGATATTGGTGTCCAGAGTCTCGTTCGGCGGCGATCTTCGCAATGCCAGTTGGACTTGCCGCCTATCAATCCAAAGCTGTGGACCAGGTACTGTGCAAACCTTGGCAAACTGTTCCAACTGATTCATGCTGAAAGTGGTTGGGAGATGTCGGGAGATCATGGCCAATCAAAACAAAAACCACCTGCGACTGAGAACGTTGAGCTTTTAATCTATCAGAATACATCAGAATCTATCAAAACAGAAACCGCCCACAAATGATGCTTTTTGAAAATTGTTACGAGACTTGATGGCAAAGAACCAGCAGCACCATTGCCACAGTGGCTGGAACCAGCACTTTCCAACCAGCCATGGCAGTGCGCGCCCAAGATCCAACAGGATTGAGAGGCTGATCATAAGTGATTCCTTCAGTGTTCCCTGACTGGGAGTATCCTCTGGTAAACTAATATAACTATGGAAAATCACAATTTTCAATGGGTAAATCCACTATAGGTCATTTTTAATATATAGTTATGTTAAATTACCAGAGGGTATCCCCTTCAAACGTTTATCGCATGTCATCCGCTGTGCTCTGAACCAATTTTGTCCTGTACGTCTCAGAAGAATTGCCAGTGATTGCGCTTGAGCTGAATATTGGCATGACACCAAATACCATGAATCAGTAACAGGAGTATATAATTGTAGTAAATTGATCACTTCGTATTGCCCGAAATAAAATCATATCACGCGCCGATGCGATGTGATTCAATGATTGATGGGATATTTCCTGACTAGGACAGGCCCGGGCTTGAAATGAACATGCTTTTTGGGCATCCCTGAAATTCAAGCTGGTGGTAGCTGACATCCTGACAGTTCTTTGTCAGTATATGTCACTATGAATTTGTATAAATTTGTTTTATCATACAGTTGATTCCAGTTGATTCACTATCATACTTTATCCCCTCGTTGGTCGTTCATGAGGCATTTTCAGTCAGACCAGGTGACACTGGCAGCAGGACTTCATTCTCAATCACTAAGAAGATAGCTTAGGCGTATGACCGTAGGAGAACTCCTGCCTCTTACCTGCCCCTTACCCAGTCGTAGGGCCATAAGGACGTACTCCATGCAGAATTGCATGTTGGGCCAGTATTACTCAGTAGATTCGGCTCCTCCAGGAGTTACCAAGTCATCATTAGACGACAACCTTTTGTTGAAATCTTGATCGATTTAGACCCCAGACTGCAGAAATCACCAGAGTGACTGCAATTCCACAATGCATTGCAATGCCAAATAATGATTGACATTGAACGTATGCTCTTGGCATGGACTATGCGTCTTTCGTGGGAATCATTCGCACAGAAGATACATGTATACCAGTTCCGGATTCACCAGGCCTTGAATTCCAATCATTGGGACTTGGGATCCAAGAAAAATCAGACTAGGTATATACGAAGTGCTGCTACTAGATCTGTTATGATCTGTTCAAGATTTCCCTGAAGATGGGAGAAACATATGTAAAAATATGTAAAAATATGTAAAAATAGGATCCCCATCCATAATTTGTTTGGGTTTCTCCCACTCAATTGATGAATTCCATGGCGGCCATGGCCTTGGATCTCCATCGCCCAACAAGGCGCCACGGAGGCGGCTCTTAAGGCCATCAGCGCCCACGACGAAGTGGCACGTGACCTCAAAAGGATCATGGTCCCTCCGTTTTTTTCGTGATTTGGGTGTGTCTGAAAATAGGGAAAACCCCTAAACCCAATGGTTTTGCTGATCATGATCCCTATTAAATGGCTATTAAACTATGGGAATATACCCAACATTTTCAGACAAACCCATTTTCTCATGTTCTTCCTATATTTTAGTGAACTTCCAGGCTTTTACATGCTTTTACCGGAAGACATGGGACGATGTTGGATGGATGTTGGATGAGCTTTTGAATCAAAGTTTTGAAGATCTTTAGGGCTCCTTTCCTCCCACAACCAAATCGAGGGGAGGATAGGGCTGGCACACATCCAACTGTTGGCACTCACTGCCACTAGGCGTGTCCTATCGTGTCCTCTATTCCGCCCAAAGACTGCAGCTGAAGTGCTGGTGCCATCGGATTTTTCGTGGTGCTGTTCTCGAAGTGCAGAACCACATGGTCCTCTGGGACAGGAAATACAAACGCTGGCATCCTCACCTTGTTCGGCACCAAGTGAATCAAGTGATAGATCTGAGGTCTGAGGCCCTCTGAGGCTTGCTGCCTCAAAATTCTTGAGTATCTTGAGTTATCTTAGATTGACATAGATTGACTACCATGCCTAGTCCTATAGTTGCGGGAACACCTATTATATATCCGCTAATATCCGCTAAACCTCTTGATATCTCTTGATAGGGCTTCCAATCAGCACCGGCCTCATGCCTCTCCAGCTGCACAAAGCGACTGTTGAGGATCACTTTGTCCTGTCCCACCGAGATGCCCAAACAAAGATGACAAAGCAGTTACAATTGATTCACTGGTCTGTGCATGTCTCTGCCACGGTTTTCTGGACACTGAGCATCTAACCAGCCTCACCCAGCAGTCGACAGCACTCGGCCACCAAGGTGCTGTGGAACTTTGCCTCGGACTGTTTCGATGCAGTACATGGGAAATGTAAATCGGGTGTGCACTCGAAGTGAAAGAGTTGAGTCATCGCAGTTTGCGTTAAGTTGATTCACCATGATTCACCCACGCGAGGCCGTGAACCAACACCTATGGTGACACGACACGGACACAATCATCTGATGTGTCATCCAAAGAGCAAAAATGTCTGTACACACCCTGCAGGCGAGCTGCTCGATGTGCTGACAGTTGTGGGTGAGCCGAGCCTGCCTTCAGCCTGTGACAAAGAAGCAGCAGAAACCCAACATCTGCTTTTAAATTTCTAGCTACTCCGTGTGTTGACTCAGAATTTGAATACACCAGGAATTCAATCAAAGGCCAGTGAGGGAAGGAAGGCTTCATTTGCTGATTAATTTCAGTAACGAAGCATTTCTGGCACATCGTTGAGGACATGTGTGTGCGCACTATCACTAGGAGAGTAGAGAAAACTCAACAAAGATCCATTGCCATCCATTGAACTTCATTTTAAGCATTGAACCAAGCAGCCCCACAGCTTCTGATGCGATGAAGAAGCCCTCTGGCGTAAAATACTCCACTGCACTGGTGAAAATGGCATCGCCTCTCGACAGCACAGTGCAGGTGGCACTTTCGACAGCACCGGCTGAAAAAAGTTTGTGAATAGCCAAGCCTTGACCCTCATGGAAGCTCTCCAGGGGAATTCCCAGGTCTGTCAGGACGCCTCAGAAGCATTGCATACATATATATATATATATAATTATATATATATATATATTCATTTATTCGATCATGTATCTCAATGTATCTCAGCAAGTGGGTCAAGATGTTGAGGCAGCATGCACATGGAGGCAGGATTTAGAACAGAATGGCTGGAAACGGCTAGAAAAAGGCTGGTTTCCTTCCCTGACAAAAATCCTGAGAGTGTCCTTCAGCAGAGCCTTCCTGTCATTGAAAACCCTGCATGCGCACGGACTGGCATACACACACACACTAATACAGTTTGCATATGGTTGCATGCCATGCCGCCAATTGTAGCCACTTTGCAGCAAAGGCACCCACAGCGACCGCCTGGATATTGATCCCTGCGCCAATCTCTTTCAACGTGGGGGCAGCCTTCCAAGTTGCAACACAACTGGTGTTCAAATGGCGGTCAAACCCTGGTACCCATAGGTACTCTATAATAGCTGGTTACCCTCTGGTAATTTAACATAACTATGGAAAATCACCATTTTTAATGGGTAAATCCACTATAAATGGCCATTTTCAATAGCTATGTTAAATTACCAGAGGGTAATGGATGTCTATTCCCCCCAAATATGGTAATGAATGGTAATGATAGATTTTGAGCCATCCCCAAATCTGTGACATCTGACGATATCTGGCCTCATAGACCGTGACATCTGCGCCAGCACGGTGGAGCCTTTCCAGCAAGCTGGTCTCATCTGGTCTCATATGTTCATCCCTCATCTCTCCAGCGTCTCTTCAGGGTTCAAGATAAGAAAGAACTCCACATCCAAATCATCCGATCAGAAACTATCAGAAACGTATAACGCAGAGTTGTAGCACATTGTCGCGCTGAGACAAGCGGCGCAATCGCTGCAGCGCAACCACCAATGCCTGGCGTTGAAGTGGACTAGCAGTGACTAACTGCTAAATCGGCTTGCGAGCGCATGGCAAAATCAGGCCTCCACCCACGATCACTGTTTTCAGCGCCATGCTGCATATGCTGGCACACTTGTCATGATGTGCTAAGATTGAACTTCTATATGTGCGAAGGCCGGGAGATCTTCTTGTTGCAGAAATCTTTCATTTGTATTTGTATCAGACAAAATGGTTTCCTTTGTTTGAGGGCGATGGGAGAAAAGAGGTTTTCAATGCTCGAAAGCTTTTTGTTTTTTTCTGCCAGTCCGTAGTCCGTGCAACCTGCTGTTTAATTACGAAACTCATTTCAGATCCATCATTGGCCACATGAGCGAAATTCATTGATTCTGCTCCGTTTTTTTTGTCAGGAGTACTCTGGGTTCTCCATGGTTCTCTCTTTCAAAATGTCCGCGGAACCAACTCAAAACGGCTGAGGGATTGAACATGATTGAACTGAGGGAACGAATGACTCCTTCACTGTAAAAGCCAACGAATTCGTAGCAAGGCTTTTGCAGTAGCCTAATTCAATTTCTTTGCCGGGAGGCGATGTGTTAATCAACCATAATCAACCCGGTATGATGAACTACCGAGATAAAAATTATACGTGCTGGTCATATTTGGTACATTTGCATACTACATACCCATACCTATCTATGCGTGTACATACAGATGTATGTATAAATATATATATATATGTGTGTGTATATGTGATAGCCCGTGGTACCGCTCAAAAGGGTCTAGTCCTGGAAAAAAATGCCTTAAATCGTTTGGTCCACAACCTTTTGGAATTGATTTCCAAAGGGTAAAACCCAACAGATTTAAGCCAACAACC